>Ga0209755_10000030_pt1 | contig 240970 bp, 214 predicted proteins | sample TergutCo191P1_FD_187301 | JGI IMG/M metagenome (GOLD analysis project Ga0209755, IMG submission 187301) | Cornitermes sp. P1 segment gut microbial communities from Petit-Saut dam, French Guiana - Co191P1 (SPAdes) (version 2) | ecosystem: Host-associated > Arthropoda: Insects > Digestive...
CTCCGTGAAAAAAGATAGATTGTCCGGATGAACTACGGTATACTGATCCATACGTCTATACGGGGTGATAATCTGTCGGGACTATCCCTCAATAAGCAAATGCGGCTGCCGGTTGTTAATCGTAGTTACGGGGTCAATTCCTGCCCCAGTTAGCCGTACAACCGGCAGCTGTTCTTTTCCGAACACCTACAGTATACCAGCAGCCGCTCTTATCTTTAATCATAGTTTCGTAGTTGATAGAGGCTCCTGCAAAACTTCAGTTTTGCAGGAGCAACTAATGAAAAATGCATGTTTCGTAGCCCGTAGGGCGGGAAACTGCATTACCTCGGCAAAACTAACCGAGTTTTGTAAGAGGCTCGATATTTTATATTTTTTATGCGATGCGTTTATCTTTTTTAATCAATACTGTTTGAATCAACCCAGCCTTTTACTCCCTCATGTTCAACAGGAGTAAAGCCGCCTGAAGCGTCTCCGGTTATTTCTACAATAAAACCCTTGTATAAAACTTTTAATGTATCAGCGAAAAGATACGGCTCGGCGTAAAGATAGAGAGTATCAGAAATTACTGTTGCTGTAACTTCGCGTGTCTTTATGGCAGATTTACCCATATCTATTTTAGGAAGATTGTTCAGAATAAAATATGCGCCGACACCGCAAATAAGACCGATGACGACAGGTAAAATAAATTTGAACCTTGATTTTTTCTTCGGCGGAATTAATGAAGCAGCGCTTGCAGATGGCGATTTAAGTGCTGTTTTTATTTTAACCGTAGCGGTTTTTGCGGCAGGTTTTTCTTCAGGTTCTGAAGGTTTAGCCAATGGATCCTGCGGAACGTAATCAATTCCCAGTTTTTCAAGCTTTGCAATTGCGCCTTTATATCCCCAATCGGCTGCTTTTTTATACGCTTCAATCGCTTTGTCTTCATCAGTATCCTCATGAATTATTCCAATATAAAGATAGAGCCTTTGCTTTTCATGTTCAAGCAGATCGTTTCCTCTGTCATTTACAATACTTTTTGAAAAATCCCTGATTGCGTTTTTTGAATCTTTTAACTGATGATAACAATAGCCGCGGTTAAAATAAAGCCGCGGATGTCCGCATAAACCGATTGCTTCCGTCAACAAACCGGCGGCATCCCTGTACTTATCCCTATCCATTAAGTCAGAAGCTTCATTGAGAAAATCAACAGCGTCTTTTCCGCTGCTGTTCTTTTTACTCATCAATTTTTCATAATTCATAAGAATCCGTTATTATTTAACATTCAGGAAGTCATCAGTGATTATAAAATAATAATTATAATATGTTATATTTCCGCCGTCTTCATTCTTTTTTACTGTTATTTCAGGCTGACCAAGAATTTTAAAATATTCTGCCGCGCTTATTTTTTTTAGAAATTTTCGGGTGTCAGTATCAATAAATATAATTTTATCAAGATTATTAAAATAAAAATCCGCTGCCGGCGCGCCGGCGGCTGCGCTTTCTTTTTCAATTATTTTTCCGTTTTCAGAAAAAATATTATTTTTTGAATAATTATACACCTTTAAATAATATTCCTGAATGTATATGTTATGCGTAGAATTATTGTTATAATATCCATTGGTTACGTCAAAATCGTTATTGATATGGAAAAAAACACACGAACCAAGAAAGACCGGAAGAAAAGCAGAATATAGAATAATATTTTTCATTACGATTCTCCTGATAAAAGCGAATCTGTGACAATAAAATCATAAACAGCGTTATTATTTTCCGTATTTCCGCTTTTCAGAATGAATATGTTATCTTCAGGCATTATTTCCGTTAACAATGCTCCTGTACTCAGATTATAAATAATGATTTTGTTTAAATAATTATTCGGGTTAGCGGAAGTTATGTCAAAATTTATTACCTGGGTGTCATGTACTTTAAAATCATGCTGACGGACAACAATATCTTCCTTTTCAAGGCAAAGCTGGCTGCCGTAAAATCCGCCTTTAGATACGTTTATTATGTCAAATTCAATATAAAGGTCATAAGACGAAGTATTTGAAAAATATATATTTCCGCCAAAATGACTGTATGGATAAACCGGAGAAGTTCTTGGAGGAGGATTAACAGGTGCGGAAAAAAGAATAAACAATACGGCGGAAAACAGGACAAAAATCGCCAAAAATCGTCTCATACTGCCAATATATATTATTTTGACATAAAAAACCACTCATTGAAAAATTACAATAATTTCATTAAAAAAATTAATGAGGAAACATCTGTTGTATATAAGATTTTTTTAGCTGTATCAAATTTTCAACCTTACGCTTATAAAGAGCGACCATACTATCGATATGCGAAGCCATCCAACACCAGAATTATTGTCAAACTATTTTGGATCTTGAATAGGTCTTGGCGAAGCTCCTCGAACAATATCCGCAATCTCCGCCAATTTCCTCTGAACCCAAGCGAAAATTTATTTTACTAATCAATGGTATGTATTTAACGTTCTAGGAAGCCGAACCGCCCGATTAGGGCGGTGAGCAGTTACCGTTTGTAGGCGCAGTAATTTTTATATTTACAATTTTTCCAAACTACCAGAAAAACACCAACCTGTTATATTATCCTGTGTTTTTATTTTTAACCATTCACCTTCCTTATCTCCTAATTTTGCAAACTCTCCTGTTTTTAAATATTTTACTTCTGTGTTATTTGGAATTTTTGTAAAAGGGTTAAAAAATGCAATTGGTTTATTTCTCAAACTCATTCCGTTAGCATTGGTAAATAATTTAACTTTATGAGTAGGAATAAATAAAGGAACATTTTTTCCACAAAACTGACAAACGATTGTTTCTTCCTTTATTTCATTAGAACAAAATGGACATTTTTTTGTAGAATTTACGTTTGAATTATTAAAAAAAGGAACTACTTGAAAAACAGTAGATACAATTAAACCAATTATAATCATATAAGCTCCAAATTGCAAATATTCTGAAACAGCATTTCCTAAGCTTCTTCCAGCACCAGAAAAGCCAAACAAACTACCTACATTAGATATTGAGCGTAGTACATTAGCTATTTCTGAAAAAATAATCAAAATTGAAATAATTGCAGCACTTATTACAATCCAATCAATAAAAATATTAAATTCTTTTTTCATTAACAATAAAATGAATAGTAATACTCCAGCGCAAGATATAATGAAAATAGCATACAATGAATAACTTACGGCATTTTGACCGAGAAATTGTGATAAATACCCAGCAACTTGAAAACCATTTTGATTAAGTACAAATGGCATTAAAAAACCAATTAATACAAGTATAAACCCTGCTTTACTTACAATCCTTAAAGTTGAATTATTCATAGAAATACTCCTTTCTTTACGGTTTTAGGTACCCGTAGACCTATATAAAAGCCTCATACAAGACTTTTTAAAATAAAATAAAACTCTCTTACAGAGAGTGTACATCACCCGTAGATAATTGTCAAGTTATAGAAATAGCATAAAATGCACACGGTATTTGTAACCGATTCATATTAATGAAGATAAAATTAAGGCATATTTTAGCCACAAATATTCGGAATCATAGACATTTATTAGGTTATTCACAGGCAAAATTGGCAGAAATTGCTAATATAGCACCGGCATATGTTGCAATGATAGAATTGGAAAAGAAATTTCCTTCAGATGATGTTTTAGAGCGTGTTGCCAAAGCACTAAATATTGACCCAACTGAGTTATTTTCTAAAACTTGTTTTCCTGTAGAAGAAGTAAGAATATTACACAAGTCTGTTTTAGATGGAATTACTAAGGTTGTAAACACTCAAATTGCCAATTTTGAAAAAAGTAAATTAGTTTAATAATTTTTATTTTTCTATATTTTATATTAAAATTATTGCGCCTAACTGAATTTATCTGTGTAGGCAACTAGAATCATACAAAGATATTGCGGCAATGTAGATAAAAGTTGAGTTATCTTGGCATAGTATAGGTAAAGATGGGAATGTGTTATTTAGAAGGGAATTTCCATGTTTTTTCAAGTTCTATCAAATTATTGAATTTTTTCTTTATAACCTCTTGACATTTTTTCATCATTTATATAAATTGGCTTTAGAAACAGCAAAGGCGCTGTGTCTGATCACTGGAGTTCCAGCGGTTTGACACAGCGCCTTTTTTGTTTACGAGGTTTTGGCTGCCTGGCGGCAGCGTCACCTCTACATTCCGTTTATAACGGAATGTCTTGAACCGCCATAATAAGAATTTTTATAAAAGGAGCGTAAAATGAAAGACATTACCAATTTGTTCGGGAGCATGGTTTTTAATGATGCGGTCATGCACGCGCGTCTGCCAAAGGATGCTTATAAAGCTCTGAAAAAGACGATATCACAGGGAACGCATCTGGAGCAGGATATCGCCAATGTGGTAGCCAATGCCATGAAGGAATGGGCTGTTGAAAAAGGCGCGACCCATTTTACACACTGGTTCCAGCCCATGACGGGAACCACAGCGGAAAAACACGACGGTTTTATTTCCCCCTCCGGAGACGGCAGGGTTATGTTTGAATTTTCCGGGAAGGAGCTTGTCCGCGGAGAGCCTGACGCTTCAAGTTTCCCGTCAGGAGGGCTTCGCGCTACATTTGAAGCCAGAGGCTACACAGTTTGGGATACAACTTCTTATGCTTTCATAAAGGACGGAACGCTTTGCATACCGACCGCTTTCTGCTCGTACTCAGGCGAAGCTCTCGATAAAAAAACGCCGCTTCTGCGTTCCATGGAAGCGATCGACAAGCAGGCTATGCGTATTCTCAGGCTTTTTGGTAATACAACAGCAGGGCGTGTAATTACAACAGTAGGTCCGGAGCAGGAGTATTTTCTTATCGACAAGGATATGTTCTTAAAACGTCCCGATCTAATTTATACAGGAAGGACATTGTTCGGGGCGCGTCCGCCGAAGGGGCAGGAGCTTGAGGATCACTATTTCGGATGTATCAAGCCCCGTGTTTCCGCGTTCATGAAAGAGCTTGATGAAGAGCTGTGGAAGCTCGGCGTTTATGCGAAGACGAAGCACAACGAAGTCGCTCCGGCGCAGCACGAACTTGCTCCGGTTTTTTCCACGACAAATATAGCGACAGATCATAATCAGCTCACAATGGAATTAATGAAGACTGTCGCAAACAAACACGGTCTTGCATGCCTTCTTCATGAAAAACCTTTTGCCGGCGTAAACGGAAGCGGCAAGCACAACAACTGGTCCATCGGAACTGACACTGGCATCAATCTTCTTGAACCCGGCGATACTCCAGAGGACAACGCGCAGTTCCTTTTGTTCCTCGTCGTAGTAATCAAGGCTATTGATGAATATCAGGATTTGATGCGCCTGTCGGCGGCAAGCGCGGCTAACGATCACCGCCTCGGCGCGAATGAAGCTCCTCCTGCGATCATTTCAATGTTCATAGGCGATGAATTAAAGGGAATCCTTGACGCCATTGAATCGGGAACCGCCTACAAAGGAAAGGAAAAACATGAGATGGAAATCGGCGTAACTGTTCTGCCGCACTTCCCGAAGGACTCAACGGATCGCAACCGTACTTCTCCTTTTGCCTTTACAGGAAACAAGTTTGAATTCCGTATGCTCGGCTCGACTTTTTCAATCTCCGGCCCCAACATCGTTCTTAACACAATAGTCGCTGAAATATTAAATCAATTCGCTGATATTCTGGAAAAATCAAAAGACTTTAAAAGCGACATCGCTTCGATTGTCAAAAAAACCTACAGCGAACACAAGAGGATTATTTTTAACGGCAACAATTATTCTGACGACTGGGTTAAGGAAGCGCAGAAACGCGGACTTTCAAATCTGAAAACTACAGTTGACGCGCTGCCTAAGTATCTTGAAAAGAAAAGCATCGATCTGTTTGAAAAACATCATGTGTTTACAAAAGCGGAAATTCATTCGCGTTATGAGATATTGATGGAATCCTACTGCAAGACGCTCCATATCGAAGCGCTTACCATGATAGACATGGTCAAGGGAATGATAATTCCCGCGTGTTTGGATTATCAAAGGGAGCTTGTCGATCTTTTGAGGCACAAGAAAACATACGGCGGAAATAATATTGACTGTACGCTTGAAGAGCATTTTCTTAACAGCATCACAAAATTGTCCGCGTGTTTATTAAAGAATCTGACAGCTCTTGAAAACGCGGTTTTGGAATCTACGCAGGACCGGGAAATACTGGCGCAGGCGTCTTTCTACCGCGACAAGGTTTTTACGGCAATGACCGAACTTCGCCTGATTGCAGACGAACTTGAAACGCTGGTTGCAAAGAAGCACTGGCCGATTCCAACCTACGCGGAGATATTGTACAGCGTGATATAAAAAAAATATTTTTAATTAATGACGGCGTTGCCGTTTCACACAAAGGCGTGTGTTTTTTGCAAGTACTGTAAATTTCCGGTACAAGCAGAGGACACACGCCGTTTTTTTTGGAGGAAAGTATTATGGACTTTCAAATTTGGTTTCTGGTAGGCGTTGCGCTGGTTTTCTTTATGCAATGCGGTTTTGCAATGCTTGAAGCCGGCTTTACCCGCGCAAAAAACGCAGGTAACATCATCATGAAAAATCTGATGGATTTCGGTCTTGGCGCAATCAGTTTCCTGCTGCTCGGTTACTGTCTTTTGGCCGCAGAAGATTATGTTTTCGGTTTAATCGGGATTCCGAATCTCGGTGTTATAACCGATTATCAGAATTTTAATTATTCTGATTTTATTTTTAATCTTGTTTTTTGCGCGACAGCGGCGACAATTGTGTCAGGAGCGATGGCTGAGCGCACGAAATTCAGCGCCTACTGCATCTACAGCATTGTGATCAGCGCGGTCATTTACCCAATCGAAGCCGGATGGGTATGGAACGGAAACGGATGGCTTTCTCAGCTTGGTTTTATTGATTTCGCAGGTTCTGGAGCGATCCACATGGTCGGCGGCATTTCCGGTTTTCTGGGCGCCGCGTTTCTCGGTCCCCGTATCGGAAAGTACACCCAAGACGGAAAAGCGCGCGCAATCCCCGGTCACAGTTTGACGCTCGGCGCGCTTGGCGTTTTTATCCTTTGGTTCGGGTGGTACGGTTTTAACGGCGCGGCGGCAGGCAGCATTGAAGAGCTTGGTTCGATTTTTGTCACGACAACAATCGCGGCGACTTCGGCTTCTGTAGCAACGATGATCTTCACATGGATCAAAAACGGAAAGCCGGATGTTTCCATGTCGCTTAACGGCGCGCTTGCGGGACTTGTCGGAATAACAGCAGGATGCGCCAATGTTGACGCTTTGGGCGCTCTTTTAACCGGCCTTGTCGCAGGCGTTCTTGTAGTTCTTGCGGTTGAATTTATCGATATTAAACTGAAGGTTGACGATCCTGTCGGCGCTGTCGCAGTACACGGCGTTTGCGGCGTATGGGGAACGGTAGCTGTCGGACTGTTCGCGGTTGAAGGCGGCTTATTTTACGGAGGCGGCGCGGCTCAGCTTGGAGTGCAATCGTTAGGTGTAATCGCAATCGCTGCATGGACATTCGCCACTGTCGGCTTGACATTTTTCATTATAAAAAAACTTAACGGTCTTCGTGTTTCAAAGCAGGATGAAATTTCCGGTCTTGATATTACAGAGCACGGACTTGCAAGCAGCTACGCTGATTTCATGATTACAAATATCGGATCATCCAGCGCTCCTGTTGATGCGCCTGTTCCCGAAGGTGTAGCGCTCCCTGTTGTCAACAATTCAAAGCCCGGCGCAAAAATGACAAAGGCTGTCATTATTACAAAGCAGAACAGGTTTGAAGTATTAAAAACTGCGTTCGATAAAATAGGCATAACAGGAATGACGGTAACCCAGGTTCTTGGCTGCGGCATGCAGAGAGGTTCGAAAGAGTATTACCGCGGCGTTCCGCTTGAATCCAAGCTTCTGCCAAAAATTAAAATTGAAGTTGTTATCTGCAAAGTGCCGCTAAAGCTCTTTGTCGATACAGTTAAGCAGGTTCTCTACACAGGAAACATCGGCGACGGCAAGATATTTATCTATGACGTTGAAAATGTCATCAAGGTGCGCACCGGCGAAGAAGGCTACGACGCTTTACAGGATAACGCTTAAAATGTAAAAAGACATTGAGGTTGTTCCAAAACTTCAGTTTTTGGAACAGTTATCATGGATTCTGGAAGGTGTTATGAGTATTGATAAACGCGTAAGCACGGGGCTTTCGGGTCTTGATCAGGTTATTGATCAGCTGAGGCTGGGTGATAATGTTGTCTGGCAGGTGCAGTCAATCGAAGATTATCTGAAGGTTGTGCGTCCCTATATCGAGCAGTCAAAAAAAGACGGGCGCAGGCTTGTGTATTTCCGCTTTGGGAATCACGAGCCGATTTTGGAAGACAATGAGCCTTCAGTTGTTTACAAGCTTGACGCTTCTGTCGGGTTTGAAGGTTTTGCCACGAAAGTACATGATCTGATCGACAAGGAAGGTCTCAGGGCTTTTTATGTTTTTGACTGCCTCAGCGATCTTCTGGAATTCTGGTATTCGGATTTGATGATCGGAAACTTCTTTCGCGTAACATGCCCTTTCCTTTATATCCTTGACACTGTCGCTTATTTCGCGCTGATACGCGGGGTTCATACCCATTCTACAATTGCGCGTATCCGCGAGACAACGCAGCTCCTTCTTGACCTTTATAACATTGATGAAAAAATTTATATACACCCACTCAAGGTCTGGGAACGTTATTCGCCCACAATGTTTTTTCCGCATTTTGCTGACGGAGAGGAAGTTGTCCCCATTACGTCAAGCGCGGAAGCAGCTTCCCTTTTTTCAGGCATTAAACAGGGAATAAAAGCGCGTGATTACTGGGATATCACTCTTGAAAAAGCGAATAACGCATTGAATGAAAGCGAAGAAAACCAGTCTGCCATGAAAAAACTCCTTATCAGCCTCATGATCGGCAGGGAGCCGCGCATCACAGAGCTAGCTGAATCTTACTTTTCATTACGCGACATTCTTGATATCGCCTCAAGAGAGATAGGATCAGGTTTTATCGGCGGGAAAAGCGTCGGCATGTTACTGGGAAGGAAAGTCGTTGAAAAAGACATGGCGGTTCTGGAAAACGGAGAACCTTTGAGCAATAACTGGGAGCCCCATGATTCATGGTTTCTTGGCTCTGACATTTTTTATACTTACATCGTACAAAACGACTGGTGGGAATTAAGATGCAAACAGAAAACGCCTGAAGGATATTTTGAGCACGCTCATGAATTAAAAGAAAAACTTTTAAAAGGGAAATTCCCCCATGTTATACGCGAGCAGTTTTACCAGATGATGGAACATTTCGGCTGGTCTCCGATCATTGTAAGATCAAGTTCCCTTCTGGAAGACAACTTCGGAAACGCTTTCGCAGGAAAGTATGAAAGCATTTTCTGCGCAAACCAGGGTCAGCCAGAGGAACGCTTTGAGGTTTTTGTACAGGCGGTGCGCACTGTTTACGCAAGCGCGATGAGCGAAGACGCCCTTGTTTACAGACAGGCAAGGGGACTTGCGAACAAGGACGAGCAAATGGCTATTCTAGTGCAGCGGGTTTCAGGCGATCATTACAATGAATTATTTTTCCCACATATTGCCGGTGTCGGACATTCGACAAACCTTTATGTCTGGAACAAGGATATGGATCCAAAGGCGGGAATGTTGCGCCTTGTATTCGGGCTTGGCACCCGCGCTGTAGACCGCGTTTCAGGCGATTACGCGCGGCTTGTCCCCCTCGATCAGCCGGAAAAGGGACCGCCTGTTCACTACGGCGAGGAAAAAAAAATTTCGCAGCACAAGGCAGACGTTTTGAATCTGAGGGAAAATATAATGACCGATGTTGACGTTGATTTTCTTTTTAATCAGGATTTAAAAACCCATGCTGATATTTTTTTCACTATTGACAGAGCCGCTCTTGCCAGAATGCAGGAGCTGCGCATGGCAGTTAAAACAATTCCTTCGACTCTTGATTTCAGAAAATTGCTGGCAGAAACTACGTTCCCTGCTTTCGCCGGAAAAGTGATGTCTGTTATTGAAAAAGCTTACAATTATCCTGTTGATATTGAGTTTACCGCCAATTTTAATCAGGAGGGAAATTTTAAATTCAATCTGCTTCAGTGCCGTCCGCTTCAGACAAAGAGAGCGGGAAAAACTCCTGTAGAGACGAAAATTCCAAAACCTGACAAAAAAAACATTTTCTTTTCTTCCATGGGGAACTTTATGGGAGGCAATGTCCGCCTGTCGCTGGATTATGTTATTTTTGTTAAAGCGGAAGAATACCTTGCTCTTTTCGAACGCGGCAAATATCAGACTGCCCGTACAATCGGCTTATTGAATCAAAAATTGAAAGGAAGCAGCATCATGCTGATAGGTCCCGGCAGATGGGGAACTACAACTCCGTCCCTCGGCGTACCTGTTCATTTCAGCGAACTCTGCAACATGGCGGCAATGTGCGAAGTGTCCTACAAACAGGGAGGCTTAATGCCGGAGCTTTCCTTCGGCAGCCATTTTTTTCAGGACATTGTAGAAGCGGACATTTTTTACGCCGCCATTTTTAACGGAGAACAAAATGTATTCTTTAATCCTGAAAAAATCCTTAACAGGTTTAACATGCTCAATGTGACATTGCAGCTGAAGGAATCATCATCAGACAAAGACATGGAGCAGGCAATACACCTAGCTCAGGCAAACGGATTGACGCTGTACTCCGATATCACAAGCCAGGAAATTCTGTGCGCGCAGGCGGAGTGAGACATCCGGTCAGACTGCCTCATAAGATCATTCAATCCTGCCTGACTTTATTTTCCGCTCATGCCTGTAAGGGAAAGAAAATAAAGAAGCTGATCGCAATTGCGTATGTTAATGATGATAAACAAATTCCGAGGCTGACTCCAAGTTTTTCGGGAGCTCCGATATGTCCAAGACTGACAATTGCAAACGCGGCAAATGTAAATCCTCCTGCTGCCAGAATGAATTTAATTATGTTTTTTACCGCGGAGGAAAGACATTCAAGCTCATTTTTTGAGTATTTATAATTTCTTTTAAAACTTGAGACAATATATCTGCCCAAAAGACCTGCGCTTTTTCGGATATATAAAAAATATTGATAATTTTCCGTGTTTTTATCTTGCTTCCCATAAAGTATGGGCTGCCGCCAATAATTTGTTATTATTCATGTTGCTTTTCATGGTAATTAAATATTCATTTTTTCCCATATCGTTTTCAGAGTATACCTGTATTTTTTCACCGATGTTTGCTTCAGAAAAAAACTTTGCGTTTATTGTTTTTAAATAACAATTATCCAATATTTCTTCCGGTAATGATTCCAAAAGCCAATGGAAATATTTTATATTGTTTACATGCTTGTTGCTGTCTATATCCGCTTTATATATATTGAATTCCTGTTTAGGTTCATCTGTATTTACAATTTTTATTTTATCAGGATTTATTTCTTTTGATATTTCATTTACTATGCCCCATTTTAATTTTATTTCTTCAAAAACAGGAGAGGGTTTTCTTTTTTCAATATCAAAAAATGCCCATATACCTTTTGCTTTTCCGATTATATTTCCGGAACTGTCAAAAATAATATTTTCCCTGTGTCCTTTAAATAAGGTATATTTTGAAATCCATGTTTTTATTGTAATACATTCCTTGTATTTTGGGTATCTGACCATGTCAATTACACCGGATAATAATACCCATCCTATATTTTGCCTTTCAAGACTATATAAACAATGACCGATGTGATAACAATGTTCCGCCGCTGTTTCTTCCAGAATTGTTAAAATTGTTGTTGGGGAAGCTTCTCCGTATTTATTCATTTCAAAATACCCAAGCTCAAAATTTTTATTAAAATGGCTGTCCATAAGTCCTCAATATTTTAGACATATTTTATTAAAGAGAGTTGCATTACTGTTTTAAAAAACGGCGTATTCCTGTATTGACGAATAACGTTCTGTGATGCGGCTGTCTTTTTCTCTTTTTTTTATATAAAAAACCTTATTGGTTCTATACCTGTAAACAAATCGATCAACGCTGGTTCAAAGTGCGCGCCTTTACCGTCTATGATAATTTTTACCGCTTCTTCATGCGTCATTGCCTTTTTATAAGGTCTTTCAGAAATGAGGGCGTCGTAAACATCGGCAATAGCCATTATTCTGCCCTGTAAAGGAATTCTTTCTCCGCTTAAATTGTTAGGGTATCCTGATCCGTCCCATTTTTCATGATGAGTCAAGGCGAAAATTTTTGCGTATTTCAGCAAATCGCTTTCTCCTGATTCTGTTTCGATTCGTTCTATTATCGCAAGACCGTAAATAACATGTTTTTTCATTTCATCAAATTCTTCATTTGTTAATGAACCTTGTTTTTTCAATATGTTGTCGTTGATTACAATCTTTCCGACATCATGCAATTGTGTTGACTGTAATATGAGTGAAACATCCCATTTATCAACAATATCTTTATAAAGCTCTTGTTTTTTAATTTCTTCCAACAAGAGATTTACCGTATGCTGGGTTCTGTTTATATGTCCTCCTGTCAGGTTATCTCTGTATTCCACCATATTCGCCATGGTTCTTAAAATTGATTCCTGAAGTTTAACAACCTTTGCTGTTTTTTCGTTGACAATTTCCTGTAAGTTATTGTTAATAAAAGCAAGCTCGCCTGTCATTGCGTTAAAATCATCAAAAAGAACTTCAACAAAATCTTTCTTACCGTCAAAGCGAAGAGGAGTGATACGAACAGAAAAATCTCCCCTGGCAATGTTTCGCGCGGCTTTGCTGAGTTTTTCAATTGGCAGTACCCATGTCCGATAACGGATTTTATTGGTGATAATTGTTGCAATGAAAGCCATGAACATGATATTAAACATAAGAATGAAAATGGACATGATGACATTTGTTTCAAATAGGTTTTTATTATTCAATTCCTGATAAATCCACATGTTAAATCCGGAAAGCGCCGCGCATGTTATAAACATTACCGCGTATTCCTTTAATGAGTACTTTTGTTTCAGGTCAACTCTGCTGTCAGTTTCTTTATTCATGATATTACACCTTAAATTGAGTTGTTCGATAACTTCAGTTATTGAAACACTTGACATATATGTAACAAATGATACATTTTAAAGTATACAAGGAACAAGCGTTTTTTTATTAAAATGAACAGATTGCGAATACTGTAAAAGATGTTACAAAAGGAGGAATGTGTTGCAAAAATCTTTTTCGCATAACCGGCAGGTTCAGCGTACTAAATCGTGGATTTTTGATTCGCTTATGCTGTTAATGGACGAAAAACCTTATGACAGCATTACTGTTTCTGATATTGCAAAAAAGGCAGGCGTTGCCCGTCCGACATTTTATCGTAATTTCGATGATAAAGACGAGGTTGTTTTACAGTATCTGAATAATTCCTTTGGCACGGATAACGATGATAAACAAAATAATATCATTTTATTGTTTGATCACAAGTATTTGATTAAACATCAGAAAAATCTAAAAAAAATTCTTTCAACCGCAAGCATAGAAAATCGTATCTACCGTGAATTGCAGAATTATGCAGTATCACTGACAGACCGCTATAAAAAACTGCTTTCAGCCGAAGATTATTTAATATGCCGCTATAAAATCTGTTACCAGATTACAGGCAGCCTTAGGATCATTTTCGATTGGTTTGTCAACAATATGCCTATGCCGGTTGACAAGATTATTTCAATGCTTAACGCGATGAATATTCCAAAAACCGTTCAGTATCGAAATATTCCCGGCGTAGTTGTAAAGCTGAAAAATTAGTTTCAAAATTTAGTAATTTTAGTTATGGTTCATGTTATCCATTTGACTGTTTAATAATATCCCATCCTGACAAAATATGATTTTTACTCTAAAATACAATCAAGGAGACAGAAATGGTTTTTATCCTTAAACCCAATGTACCGAAAGAGAAGATTGACAGGTTTGTCTCAGAGTGGGAGCAAAAGGGGTTTTCTACAATCTATAGTGTCGGAACCGAGCATACGGCGGTCTGCTTGATCGGAAACACAATGACTGTCGATTTGGATCATGTGGTGGAAACCAATGATATTATCGATTACGGAAAAAGAATCACTGAGCAGTTCAAAGCCGCGAACAGGTCAGTGCATGAAGATGATACGATTGTAAAGGTCGGCGGCGTATCAGTCGGCGAAGGATTTTTTACGGTTATTTCGGGACCGTGTTCTGTCGAAAGCAGCGAGCAAATTCTGGAAATTGCGCGAAGCGTTAAATCCAGCGGAGCGAAAATCCTCCGCGGAGGAGCGTTCAAACCGAGAACATCTCCGTATGCCTTTCAGGGGAAACAGGCTGAAGGACTGGATATGCTTTGTCTTGCAAAAAAAGAAACGGGACTGCCGATTGTCTCAGAAATCATGAATCAGACCCAGGTTGATTTATTTGATAATATTGATATGGTACAGATCGGTGCGAGAAACATGCAGAATTACGATCTTTTAAAAGTTGTCGGGAAATTAAAAAAGCCCGTTCTTTTAAAAAGAGGTCTTGCAAATACAATCGAAGAACTATTGATGAGCGCCGAATACATCGTTTCATCCGGAAATGAAAATGTTATTCTCTGCGAGCGGGGGATACGCACCTTTGAGACAATGACGCGCAACACGCTGGATTTGTCGGCGGTCGCGGTCATTAAACAAAAATCACATCTGCCAGTCATTGTAGACCCAAGCCACGCTTCAGGTTCTAGAAGCCTTGTGCCGCCGCTTGCGAAAGCGGCTCTTGCTGTCGGCGCTGACGGCCTGATGATTGAAGCGCATAACAACCCCGCCAAAGCGTTATGCGACGGCGCGCAGTCGCTTGATTTGGAACAGTTCGCTTCGCTTATGGAAGAACTGAAAAAACGCGCTGTAATAGAAAACAAGGAAATATAAATGATTAAACCTCTGTTTGATGAAGCAAAAAACGCAGCCGCGGCTGGAAGATATAATATAATTCCGTTAAGTGAAGAAATTTACGGCGACATGGTTACGCCTATTGATGTTTTGAAAAAACTCATGAATGTAAGCAAACATTGTTTTATTCTTGAGAGCGCCGAAGATAACAAAACATGGGGAAGATACACATTTCTTGGCTTTGATCCTTTGCTTGAAATAACATGCATTAACGGCGAAATGGGTATTAAAATAATTGATGAAAAAAGCATCATCAATACTGATAATCCCAACATACAGATTCAAGGGATTTTAGATCAATATAAAAGCATCAAATATAAAAACCTTCCTCCTTTTACAGGCGGGCTTGTCGGATACTTTGCCTATGATTACGCGAAATACTGCGAACCAACCCTTAATTTGAACGCTGACGGTCAGAGGTCGTTCGATGAGGAACGTTTTAACGATGTTGACCTGATGTTGTTTGATAAAGTAATCGCCTTTGACAATTTCAGGCAAAAGATCATTTTAATTGTTAATATAAAAACTGATAATATTGATGCAGAATACGAAAGGGGAAAATCTCAGCTTGAATATTTAAAAAACCTGATAAAGACGGGCATCGGCGCGCAGATACCCGCGCCGAAAATAAATTCCGATTTTAGATCATTGTTCACAAAAGAAGAATATTGCCAAATGGTAACAAGGGCAAAGGAGCATATAAAAGAAGGCGATATTTTCCAGGTTGTGCTGTCAAACAGGTATGAAGCTGATTATGAAGGAAGTATTTTTGATACATACCGTGCGCTGAGAACCATTAATCCCTCGCCTTATATGTTTTATTTCTCAGGAAGTAATCTTGAAATAGCAGGCGCTTCCCCTGAAACTCTTGTGAAGCTGCATAACGGAAAATTGTTTACCTATCCATTGGCAGGAACGCGCAGAAGAGGCGAAACAGACGAAGAAGATATCGCGCTGGAAGAAGAACTGCTTAATGATGAAAAAGAACTTGCAGAGCACAACATGCTTGTCGATCTTGGCAGAAATGATCTTGGTAAAATAAGCGAGTTCGGTTCTGTAAATGTAGAAAAGTACTTATCAATTTTAAAATTTTCCCACGTTATGCACATCGGTTCCACGGTTACAGGCGATATCTGTGATAATAAAACAGGGCTTGACGCGATTAACGCTGTACTTCCCGCCGGCACTCTTTCAGGCGCGCCGAAAATTCGCGCAATGCAGATAATTAATGAACAGGAAAAAAACAAGCGCGGCATCTACGGAGGAGCGATCGGGTATCTTGATTTAACAGGAAACATGGATACCTGTATCGCCATCAGAATAGTTTACAAGCGAAACAACAAGGTGTTTGTAAGAAGCGGGGCAGGTATTGTAGCTGACAGCAATCCTGAATCTGAGTATCAGGAGTGCGTCAATAAATGCGCGGCTGTGATGAACGCGCTGAAATTATCATCGGGAGGAATTGAATGATACTCTTAATCGACAATTATGACAGCTTCTCCTACAATCTGTATCAGCTAATCGGCTCTTTTAATCCCGATATAAAAGTTGTGCGTAACGATAAGTTAAACACAGATGGAATTAAAAAACTTTCCCCTAAGCGCATTGTAATTTCTCCCGGTCCTGGAAGACCTTCCGCCGCCGGTATCTGCATCGACTTAATAAAACACCTTCATGCGTCAATACCGATTCTGGGAATTTGCCTCGGGCATCAGGCGATATTTGAAGCTTTCGGTGGAACTGTGTCTTACGCGGATAAATTAATGCACGGGAAATCTTCGCAGGTTACGGTAGTTGACAGGGAAGATGCTTTGTTCAAGGGAATGCCGCTTGTCTTTCATGCCGGGCGGTATCATTCTCTTGCAGGAGTAAAATCGACATTGCCTGATGTACTAAAAATTACCGCATGGACATATGACGGAGAAATAATGGCGGTAAGTCATAAAAAATATCCTGTTTATGGAGTGCAGTTTCATCCTGAGTCAATACTTACGCCTGACGGCAGGATAATTATTAAAAATTTCCTGAAAACCTGATACAAACAGTTTTTCACGGTTTGACTGCCTCTTGACAAATTTCCTCATTTTTTATAAAAGTAGTACACGGCTTTAGAACCGCGAACAAAGGCGTTCACTCTATAGTTAATAACTGTACGGTTTTTAACCGGCAGGTGTTATTTGCTATACAGTGGGCGCCTCTTTTTTTTTGGAGTTAAAAATGGAATTTTTAACAAATAATATTACTCCTTATTTTCAGCCTATTATATGCGCTGCGACCAATAAAATCTTCTCTTATGAAATACTGGGACGTTTTATAGACTGCGGCGGAACTGTAAGATCATTGGGATCATTTTTTTCAGATGAAAATACCACGCACGAAGAAGCGCTGAGAGTGGATCGTATTGTAAGAAGGAAAGCACTGGAAAAATACGCGCTGGAGAAAAGAACGGAATACCTTTTTATTAATATCAGACTGGCATGGCTTGACGATTATGTTGATAAACCTGAAGAAATGCCTACAATAAAGTGGGCAAGGGAACTTGGAATAGATCCGGGAAGAATTGTAATAGAAATTACAGAAGAAGAATTTAACGCAGATGACAGGCATATCAATATTATTTCTTATTATAAAAATGAAGGATGTCTTATTGCGCTTGATGATTACGGAAAGAATGCAAGCAATATTGAAAGGCTTGCTTTTCTCAAACCTGATATTATTAAAATTAATATTGATTATATACATAAAAGCGAGAACTCCTATCATTACCGCGAATATCTAAAATCACTGGCATCTTTTGCGGAGGCTGTCGGAATAGAAATTTTATACGAAGGAATTGAAACGCAAAAGCAGCTTGAAATCTGTATGTCTTCCAGGGGAAGACTTTATCAGGGGTTTTTAATCGCATATCCGCAGGCATCAATGAATAATGCCATTGTAAACAGCAATTTATTCATATCAGCCGCGTATGATACTCATAATAAACAATATAAAACTTTTGAATACACTGATCTGCTGAAAAATTATCTGGATTCAAAAATCAAATTTTTTCTTGCGGAAAATCCCTGCTTTTTTGAGAAAGAAAATATTGATAGCGGTCTTTATGAGCTTTGCTGTGAACTGCCTGAAGTAATGAGAATTTATCTGTGTAACAGACAGGGAGAACAAATTTCGCGCAACTTCGAGTGGAATTCCGGAGAAGTGAAATATCAGGGTTATCCCGGCAATAACTGGGCATGGAGAGGTTTTTTTCAGGAAGCAATGGAATTAATTATTTCCGGCAGAAAGAGCGGTTTGTCTTCAGGGTACCGGGATTTTTCAACAAAAGAACGAATTTTTACCTTTTTTTATGAGCTTACAGATAATCTTTACCTGTTCGCCGATATAAAAAGAATACCGATTGTTTTAATTTAGAGAGAGGTTTTTCCCCTTGACAAAAATCTTTGTTTTTTGCGAGAATGAAGGGCGGCTTTAAAGTCGCAAACAAAGGCGTTCACTATATAGTAAGAGAATAGCTAGACGCTATGTCGGGTTATACCTTGTTATTTGGTGAACGCTTTTTAAATTTGTACGTACTGTCAAAAAGGCGCATGCAAACCGTATCACGGAGGGAAGCATGAGAGAAGGTCAAAATAGAATCCCGTCAGGATGCGCAATCTCCGGGATTATTAACAAGTCAGGAAGGCGCGTAAGCGGCGAGGCTATAATAAATTCCATTAAAGTGATGCGCAACCGCTCCAATGGTCTGGGAGGCGGATTTGCGGCTTACGGGATATATCCTGAGTACAGGGATTTTTATGCTTTGCACATGTTTTACGATTCAACGTCAGCAAAAAGGGAATGCGAGGAATTTCTGGATGAACATTTTGATATAATAAATCTCTCGAAAATTCCTGTCAGAAAAATCAAGGAAATTACCGACGAACCTTTAATCTGGCGTTATTTTGTTACGCCGCTTCCCACTAAACTCGCCGACAGTCAGCTAGACGAACGCGAATTTACCGCAAAGTGCGTGTTCAGCATCAACACAGGAATAGAAGGCGCCTACGTTTTTTCAAGCGGCAAGAATATGGGATGCTTTAAGGCTGTCGGTTTTCCTGAAGATGTCGGGCGTTTCTATAAACTGGAAGAATACGAAGGTTGGTGTTTTACAGCACACGGCCGTTATCCGACAAATACTCCGGGCTGGTGGGGAGGCGCGCATCCGTTCGCACTGCTTGATTATTCAGTTGTGCATAACGGCGAGATTTCATCCTACGACGCGAACCGCCGCGCTATCGAAATGTACGGTTACAAATGCACACTTCAGACGGATACCGAGGTTATCACATATATTATCGATTATCTTCACAGAAAAATAGGATTGACGTTAAGCGAAATTGCTTCCGTTATCGCCGCTCCCTTCTGGCAGACAATCGGACGGATGGCGAAAGAAGAGAGGGAAACGCATGAATATTTGCGCGTAATGTTCGCCGATCAGCTTATCACGGGTCCCTTCTCAATACTTGTTGGTTTTGACAACGGTCCTGGCGAGCGCGGGCTTATGGCTCTTAATGACAGACTGAAACTTCGCAGCATGGTAGTCGGCGAAAAAGACGATACTGTTTATGTCGCAAGCGAAGAGTCTGCTATACGTATAAACGAACCGAATCTTGATAAAGTGTGGGCGCCGAAAGGCGGACAGCCTGTTATTGTTCAGCTGAGAGAGGAGATTTAATATCATGCCTGTTAATTATATTTATCCTGATTATGAAATAGCCAGAAATGACGACAGATGCATTATCTGCAGGGCTTGCCAGAGACAGTGTGCGAATGAAGCGCATGAGTATCTTGAGGCTGAGAACAGGATGACCAGCGACGATGCCCATTGTGTAAATTGTCATAGATGTGTTTCACTGTGTCCGACGCGCGCACTTAAAATCGTTAAGAGCAATAACACTTACAAGGAAAATATTAACTGGAGCGGTAAGACAATAAATGAAATTTACCGTCAGGCCAATACCGGCGGAGTTCTCCTTTCCAGCATGGGTAATCCGGAAGATTTTCCCATTTACTTTAACAGAATACTTCTTAATGCCTCGCAGGTTACAAATCCTTCGATTGATCCGCTGCGCGAACCTATGGAAACAAAAATCTCGTTAGGCGCAAAACCGCAGACAATCGAACGAGGCGCGGACGGAAAGCTTAAAAATAACCTTCCGCCTCAGCTTTCTCTTTCAATGCCGGTGATGTTCTCAGCCATGAGTTACGGTTCAATCAGTTACAATGCGCACGAAAGCCTTGCACGCGCCGCTGAAGAACTCGGCATACTTTACAACACAGGCGAAGGAGGGCTTCATGAAGATTTTTATCGCTACGGAAAAAACACAATCGTGCAGGTTGCTTCCGGTAGATTCGGAGTTCACCCCCGGTATTTAAACGCAGGAGTTGCTATCGAAATAAAAATGGGGCAGGGTGCAAAACCCGGTATAGGCGGACATTTGCCGGGAAAGAAAATTGTAGGCGATATTGCGCGCACCAGAATGATCCCCGAAGGAAGCGATGCGATCTCGCCTGCCCCCCACCATGATATTTATTCGATAGAAGATTTACGCCAGCTTGTTTTTTCGTTAAAAGAAGCGGTTGAATACAAGAAGCCCGTGATTGTAAAAATCGCCGCGGTGCACAATGTCGCCGCAATCGCAAGCGGTATCGCAAGAAGCGGCGCTGACATAATTTCCATAGATGGTTTTCGCGGCGGGACGGGAGCCGCTCCTACGCGAATAAGAGACAATGTCGGTATTCCGATTGAACTTGCTCTTGCAAGCGTGGACAAGCGTCTTCGCGACGAAGGAATCCGCGACAATGTTTCGCTTGTCGCAGGAGGCAGCATTCATTCAAGCGCGGATGTTGTAAAAGCTGTCGCGCTGGGCGCGGACTGCGTTTACATCGCGTCAAGCGCACTCCTTGCGCTAGGCTGCCACTTGTGCAGAAGCTGCCACGGAGGCAAATGCAACTGGGGAATCGCGACGCAGGTTCCGGAACTTACAAAGCGCTTAAACCCTGACATCGGTTACAAGCGGCTTGTCAATCTTTTGACAGCCTGGCAGCATGAAATAAAAGAGATGATGGGCGGCATGGGTATCAACTCAATTGAAAGTTTGAAAGGCAACAGGGCGATGCTTCGCGGCGTCAGTCTTAATGAAAAAGAACTTGAGATTCTGGGAATAAAACACGCGGGCGAGTAACATGATGATTTTTATTCATTTCTCTCCGTTACCGGCGTGAACCATTCCATTTGACAGTAGCTGCCGTCGTAGGAATCAGTGTCGATTTTTTCAAAGCGTACCTTGTCATCCATCAATATATATTTTTCATGTTTACTGCTTGCATACTTCCAAATTCTGTTATACATTCCGCTTGCTATCCGGCTGTTAATATCATAATAATGATGCTGTCCAATATAACGAAATCTGGCGCACAAGCAGCCGTCAAAAGTGAAACAGCGATAACCTTGAGGGATATTTTCCAAATCGCTGACAATAACCGAGGTTATATATTCTGAATTCATGGCATCATAATTATTGTTACAGGTAAGTCCGATATATACATTTGGATTTTTTACATTATTGATATGTTTCCTGTCATTTTCCCAGAAATGTATTGCGGCCTTTGGCGCTAATGTCACAGATTCATCGTATGGTATAATGTGGCTTTTACCTGCGATATGGAATTTCGGAACCATTACAATATCCGGTCCAAACAGAACGCTTTCTTCAAGTTTATTTTCATCAAATAAATACAGGGGAGGTTTAACTTTTACAATTTGCCCTGTTTTTCTAAGTTCACCGGGAGCGGAACCGAACTCATCCTTGAAAGCTCTTATATATGTTTGCTCATAACTGTACCCATAACTCAAAGCGATATCTATAATATTTAAATCAGTATTAAATAATTCATAAAGGCTTGCTGATAATTTACGCGCCCGTATGTATCCTGCTATATTTTGTTTAAAGGCGAATTTAAATAACCTGCGTAAATGCCCGTCAGATAACGAATATTTATTTGCCAAAATATTTGAGTTTAAGTTTTCTCTGATGTTTCTTTCAATATCAATTAATACATTTTCCAGTAAGTTATACGGCTTTAACATGCTGCCTCCAAATGATGTTCATTAGCGATACTGAACTTGTTTGAAAACTCGGTAAGTTGTCTCACAAGTCTCTGCATTTTTCGGGCTAAAGCCCTGCAAAATACTGTTTTTAAAAGGAAGTTGTTCGATAAATTGAAATTATCGAACAACTCTATTAATAAAGTTATTATTTTACTTTACAAACGTCAAGTACTTTTAAAATTACGAGGTTATTTTTTTCTTCAATAAAATCTTCTCCTGCGGCAGATTTCCCTGCGCTATCTTTCGTTCCATTAAGATATTTAAATGACTGAAGAATTCACGTACATCCTTAAAATCTTCGTTTTTCATTCGAAGCGTAACGCGCCCGTGGCATGCTAACCGTTTTTGTCCGTTATGCTTATACGGAATTATGCATTTACAGCCGGAACCGCAGCCGGCGCAGTCGCTTATCGAGGAAAAAATACGCTGGGAAAGTTCTTTATCTGATTTTGCTATTTCGGCTAATAATTCTTCCATACGATCAGCTTTTTGATGCCATGTTTCCGGTTTCCCGTCTGTTAAAATATACCAGCCGAAGTTTTGCGAAGATTCCAAACCGGATATATTTATTGCGTATGAAATTCCAAAACCAGATGCGACATAACTTACCTTGCCGCCGTTTTTATCAATTACCCGTTTAAATTTCAATGGACGCTTTGATTTTAAGAATTCGTCCATTTTTATTACTTCTTTGCGGAAATTCTGAGGCAGTTTTTCATAATGTCATCAAATGTTGGTTTTTTGTTTTCATTGATTTGCTGTAATGCCGCTTCTTTAAAACTGCCGCGTTTGACAGACGCGTTTTCATCAAACTCCATGATGGTAATTGATTTTATGTTGAGTACCGCGTGTTTGAACACGGCAAGCTTGATTTCAAATCCGTCTGCGTTCAAGGCTTCCAGTTCATTTTTGTTTTTCTTGTTCATATACGGCATCTTGCCGGTATAAAAACGCTCTTCGCTGTTTACAAGAATTTGCATCTCATCTAAATTACAACTGACAGAAATATCGGCGTATTCGCCGTACGGCAGGCTATTGTTAAAGGAATTTTTATCAAGAGCCGGTTTATTGGACGGAAAAGCGATATCATCAATTTTCCGGTTATCCTGCCACGGCGTAGAAAAAGAAATGTGTCCGCCGCCAAGAAGAATAATAAGAGCCGGTGAATCAATTTTTACTTTCATGTCAACGCGAAACGGCAGGCGGTACTCTCCGGGCAGAGAAATAAAATGTTTGATTCTATCATTGCGGAAGTAATTAAAAAACTGGCTCATAATTGAATGTGTAGTCCAAAAATCAAGACTTTTATCCTTTAACAATTTTATTTCCGCTTTGCCGTGAGCTGTAATCTGCGTTAAATCAATTTTATGGTTTTTCATGAAAAAGCCTCCAACGAAATTCTGCCTGCCTTATAAATATAATATAATAAAGATGACAACCTTTGTCATATTATAAATATTTTTGATAAATTTTACGCGATTTTTCCTTGATTGTATTTTGCACATGTTTGGGAGAAAGGACTTCAATAAATTCCCCGTAAGACAGGATGATATTATAAATCCAGTCATTTTCCGGTATATTTAATGTTACTGTATAACTTTCGTCTTTTTGCTTTTTTGGGATATATACGCCGAAATCATCAAACATACGATAAAACATTTGAGGAGCGATTTTTAATTTAATTTTTAATATTTTCTTTTCTGTCTCTTCATTTTTTTCTTTTGATATTATTTCTTCCGGATTTCGTTCAGGGAAATATTTATCTGTCACTTTCTGATTTTTTATCCTTGTAAGTCTGAATGTACGCATACCGTTCCTTGTCAGGCAAAATCCCCTTACATACCAGGTTTTGGATTTAAACCAAAGCTGAACCGGTTCAATCTGTCGATAAGTCATCCCGCCGGAACTGCCGAAATATTCAAATTCGACAATTCGTTTTTCCAGAATAGCGGTTTTAAAATCCTGAAAAATATTGTTGTCATCAAAACCCCAGCCTGAGAAATCAACTTCCAGCCATTTTACAGTATTTTTGTTAAATATCATGGAAAGCTTATTTAAAATCTGATCTGAAGCCGATGTTTTTATGCTGATTAATCCCTGCAGAGCTGTTAATATCTCATTTTGTTCCTGCTCGCTGAGAATTGATTTATTTAATACAAATTCAGGCTGCAAACCTATGCCGCCGCCTTTGCCTTTTTCGGTATAAACAGGAATTCCTGCAAGACTTAGAGTGTCAATATCACGGTAAATTGTGCGCTGTGAAACTCCGAAATGCTCCGCCAGTTCCTTCGCTGTAGCGCCTTTTTTATTCATAAGGAGATACATTATTTCAAATTGACGGTACATGATTTTCCCTAAATATTAATTATAAATATTGACTAACGTCAAGGTAATGTAAAAATACCGGTTTGAGACATCAGTATTTCTTTACTGATAAATGAGTAAATATATTCCAAATAAAAAAACCGCCAAAAGAAAAAATAAAAAATGTTTCATCTGCCTGACTCCTGAAAATTTTTTTTATAAAGTAAAATATTTTTTACAGGAAATAAAATATTTTTAATGAACAATTTTATACATTTTAACAACATTATTTATAAAGTAGTTCTCTGCCTGTATATATTGCGGAAATTTTTAATGAAAATATTTTTAAATATGACAACCTGTGTCATAAATTCAATGTGTATGTTTGATTATTACAGATGCACAACAACCAGCATGGTGAAGACTTGGAAACGCTTGGCGGAGACTTTAACGCTGGAGGCGCTGAGGGATAAAGTTAAACGGGCAAATATCGCTGTTAAATTCGGGAATGAACAAATGTTATTGATGATATTATAAATGTTTTAAATGCCAGTATAACTTTTATTCCAGTTTATACAGATTTTATATTCTTGAACGCCACTTGACCAACCTCTTGATTCCCTGTAAAACTTAAACATCTGCGGCTCAAAGGAGAAAATCATGTCTGAAAAAATAATTTACGAAGGTAAATCAAAAATCGTCTGTGAAGGACCGGACAGCGGCAGCTACATCCTCCGTTACAAGGATACGGCAACCGCTTTTGACGGCAAAAAAAAGGAAGAGATTTCCGGTAAGGGTGTGTTAAACTCCGCGATTTCAAATCTCATTTTTGAGTACCTGATGAAAAACGGCATAGAAACTCATTTGATCAAAGTAATTGATGATACTTCGGCGGTTGTAAAAAAAGCCGAGATTGTCATGGTTGAGGTAATTGTGCGAAATGTCGCCGCGGGAAGTTTTTCCAAAAAATACGGAGTTCCTGAAGGAACGGCTCTTAAAAATATTACCACGGAATTCAGCCTGAAGAGCGATGAGCTCGGCGATCCGATGATTAACGACAGCCAGATTACCGCTATCGGCATTGCCACAGCTGATGAACTTTCGTTAATGAGAGCGCAGGCGTTAAAAATAAATGAGCTTTTATGCGCGCTGTTTTCGAAGATGGGAATCAAGCTTGTTGATTTTAAACTTGAGTTTGGCCGAACAAGCGGCAGGATAATTTTATGCGACGAAATATCACCTGACTCCTGCAGGTTCTGGGATTCCGCTACAAATAAAAAACTTGATAAGGATGTTTTCCGCCGCGATCTCGGCGATGTGCTTGAAGGTTACAGGGAAGTTTTAAAGAGGCTGGAAAATAATGCTTAAAGGCGATGATTCCCGTATCGTTGCCAATCGTTACGAAAATCCCCTATGTAGAAGATACGCAAGCGCAGAGATGCAGGGTATATTCTCCGATGATTTTAAATTCTCAACATGGCGTAAACTGTGGATCGCTCTTGCCGAAAGCCAGAAAGAATTGGGGTTAGGCATTACTGACAATCAAATTAATGAAATGAAAGCGCGGCAGACTGATATCAATTATGAAACTGCCGCCAAATACGAATCGGAAATAAGGCACGATGTCATGGCGCATATCAGAGCTTACGGCGATCAATGCCCTGCGGCAATGCCCATCATTCATCTTGGCGCGACTTCATGTTATGTTGGCGACAATACCGATATTATCGTGCAGCATTCCGCTTTACTGCGCGTTAAACGCCTTCTTGTAACCGCTCTTGATAAACTTTTTCATTTCGCGGATGAATACAAATCACTGCCGACTCTTGCGTACACTCATTTTCAGACAGCGCAGCCGACGACAGTGGGAAAACGCGCGTCGCTGTGGATGCAGGATATGCTTTTTGATCTCCAGCAGCTTGACTTCACTCTTGGCAATTTAAAACTGCTCGGCTGTAAAGGTACGACCGGTACCTGCGCGAGTTTTCTTTCATTGTTCGGCGGCGATCATGAAAAAGTAAAATCGCTTGAAAAAAAGATTGCCGAAAAAATGGGGTTTGACAAAGTGTACGCTGTAAGCGGGCAGACATATTCGCGCAAAATTGATTATTATACGCTGTCTGTGCTTTCAGGCATTGCGCAGAGCGCCTATAAATTTTCAAATGACATCCGTCTACTCTCCCATCTTAAAGAAGTTGACGAGCCGTTTGAGTCCGGGCAGGTCGGCTCAAGCGCTATGGCGTACAAACGCAACCCGATGAGAAGCGAACGTATCGCATCCCTCGCCCGTTATGTGACGGTTGACGCTCTTAATCCAGCGCTGACAGCAAGCGCGCAGTGGATGGAACGCACTCTTGACGACTCTGCGAACAGACGCATTGCGATTCCGCAGGCGTTTCTCGCAGTTGACGCGATTCTTATGCTGATGATAAACATCGCAGGCGGCATTACCGTTTATCCTAAAATAATTGAAAAACATTTAAAAGAAGAACTTCCCTTTATGGCAACAGAAAATATTTTAATGCACTGCGTTAAAAAAGGTCTGGCCGCCGGAGGCGGCAACAGACAGACGCTGCACGAAAGAATTCGGCTGCACTCGGTTGAAGCGGCAAAAAGAATCAAACAGAACGGCGGTGAAAATGATTTAATTGATCGCATTGCGCAGGATGAGGCATTCAGCATAACGCGCGGAGAATTGGACAAGCTGCTGTTAGCCGAACAATTTACAGGAAGAGCAAAAGAACAAACCGAAGAGTTCTTAACAGATGTCAGGAGAATTATCGACATGAATAAAGAATTTCTGGGCGCGGATGCTGAAATATCGGTGTAGGAGGAAATATGCTTACAGCAATTGTCGGTATTAACTGGGGTGATGAAGGCAAAGGCCGTATGGTCGATTTGCTGTCGGAAGGTTATGACATTATCTGCCGTTATCAGGGCGGAAATAACGCGGGGCATACAGTTGTAAACGATAAAGGAAAATTTATTCTCAACCTTCTGCCTTCCGGTATTCTGCGCGACGGTGTAATAAATATTATGGGTAACGGCATGGTGATTGATCTTGAGCATCTGTGCGGCGAAATTGATAAATTAAAAGAGAAGGGTATTGATGTAACTCCGGATACTTTTAAGATCAGCGATAAGGCTTTTGTTTGCCTTCCCTATCATAAACAGCAGGATATTCTTGAAGAAGAGCGGCTTGCCGATAAAAAATACGGTTCAACCAAACGCGGCATTGCGCCTGTGTACGGAGACAAGTACATGAAAAAAGGTCTGCGGATGCTTGATCTGGTTGATGCTGATTCGCTTGAAGAAAAACTTACGGGTATTATTGCCTGGAAAAATTTAACCCTGAAAGGGTACGGAGCGGGAGAAATAAAACGCGAAGAAATCCTGATTTGGCTGAACAAGTACGGCAGGAAACTTGTGCCTTTTATAACAGATACGACAGAGTATCTGAATAAATCCGTAAAAGCAGGAAAAAAAATTTTATTCGAAGCGCAGCTTGGAGCGTTACGCGATATAGATTACGGAATTTATCCCTACACTACCTCGTCTCAGACGCTTGCAGCCTACGCTCCGACAGGAGCGGGTATTCCCGGCGAAAAACTTGATAACGTGATTGGAGTAATGAAGGCGTATTCAAGCTGCGTGGGCGAAGGACCGTTTACCGTTGAAATGTCCGGAGATGAAGCGTCTGCTCTCCGTGAAGCAGGCGCGGAGTACGGGGCCGCTACAGGGCGTCCGCGCAGGGTAGGCGCGTTTGACATTCCCGCAAGCAGGTACGGCGTAATGGTGCAGGGCGCGAAAGAGATCGCGCTTACAAAACTGGATGTTCTTTCCTTTATGGAAAGAATTCCCGTTTGCGCCGCCTATGAAATTGACGGAGTAAAGACTGAACAATTTCCTTCGGGCGATAAACTGGATAAAGCCAAACCTGTTTATGAATACCTCGATGGATTTAAAACTGATATTTCAAAGTGCCGCTCCGTGAAGGATTTGCCTGATGCGGCCTTAAATTATATTCGCTATATCGAGAAAGCTGTCGGCTGTCCGGTACGTTATGTGTCAGTCGGAGCGGAGCGCGATGAATATTTAATGATGTAGGGAGCAGGAGCTGCAAAAATGAAAAGAGTATATGTAAACGAAAAGTGGTGCCTTGGCTGTCATTTATGCGAGTATTACTGCGCATTCGCAGGTACCAATGAAAAAGACATGGCGCGCGCCTTAAAAAACATCAAGATACGTCCAAAAATAAAAATTGAAGAAAAAGACGGAGTGAGTTTTGCGGTTTCCTGCCGTCATTGCAATGAACCGCTTTGCGTAAAGGGCTGCATAACCGGCTCGCTTACAATCACCGCCGGCGTCATAACAATTAATCAATCCCGGTGTGTTAGCTGCTACACATGCATTTTAAGCTGTCCTTTCGGAGCGGTGTCTCCTTCCGAAGACGGCGCTGTTGAAAAGTGCGAGCTTTGCGTTAAAACCGCCGCAGGTACTCCAACCTGCGTTAAAGGCTGTCCCAACAATGCGATTGTTTTTGAAGAAAGGGGATAACTAATGAAACTTCGTTTCATTTTCGATTTTAATCCGCGGCTATTCAGCCGCTTTACAATGAGGTTCAGATGAAGTATGCAATAATCGGCAATTCGGCGGCAGGCATCGGGGCTGTTGAAGGAATCAGGCAGATTGATAAAAAGGGAGAAATTACAATCATTACAAACGAAGCGCATCATACATATTCGCGTCCGCTTATTTCCTATCTTCTGCTTGGAAAAGTCACGGAAGAGAGCATGAAATACCGTGCGAATAACTTTTACATTGAAAATAATGTCACTTTATTGTCAAATGTTACGGTGAAATCAATTGACGAGGAAAAAAAACAACTTTTATTATCCGGCGGAAAAAATATTTCTTATGATAAACTTCTCGTTGCCGCAGGTTCTTCTCCGTTTGTGCCGCCATTTGAGGGACTTGATACAGTAAAGGAAAAAACTACCTTCATGAGCCTTGATGATGCGCGTAAACTGGACGGGATGCTTGCCAGGAAAAAAGACGTGGAAGTCTTAATAATCGGAGCAGGTTTAATTGGTTTGAAGTGCGCGGAAGGAATTGAAAAAAGAGTTTCAAAAATTATTGTTGCCGATCTTGCGCCAAGGATTCTTTCAAGTATTCTGGATGAAGAAGCCGCCGGGCTTGTGCAGAAACATATAGAAAGCAGAAACATTGAGTTTAAACTTGCAGCCAGTGTGAAAAAATTCGAAGGAAATAAAGCGATTTTTGAAAGCGGGGAAACTATCAGCTTTGACATACTTGTTTTAGCTGTAGGCGTGCGTCCGAACACTTCGCTTTTAAAGGATATTGCCGATGTTGAACGCGGCATTATTGTAAACAGTAAGTCCGAAACTTCCTCGCCTGATATTTACGCCGCAGGTGATTGCACGCAAACTCTTGATATATCAAGCGGACAGAATAAAATTATGGCGCTTCTTCCAAACGCCTATATGCAGGGGGAATGCGCCGGTATAAACATGGCTGTAAATGCAATCGGCGTGGCGGCTGAAAAAAGTTTTGATAAGGCAATTCCAATGAATGCGATTGGCTTTTTCGGTCTTCACATGATCACTGCCGGAAATTATACCGGCGAAGTATATAAAAAGGACGAAGGAAATACTTATAAAAAACTTTTCTACAGCGGCAATAAATTAAACGGCTATATCATGATCGGCAATGTTGTGAAAGCGGGGATTTACACAAACCTGATCCGTGAGCGCACACCGCTTGATAAAATAGATTTTGATCTTGTCTGTGAAAAGCCCGGGCTTATGGCATTTACAAAAGAAGACAGAATGGCAAAATTGGGCGGAGCATAAAGTAGGTCATAAATGAAAGCAGCATTTATTTTCAGTTAAGATGCCGGACGGTGTTTCATAATATATTCTTCGGCGCTGTACCAACCCTGTTTTTTACGATCAATCTCTTCCTGAGTGAAGTAACGGACTATTGAAACGTCATTACAGGATGTTCTTATAATTTTATCTTCATCAACCTGAACAATGGGATAGTGATTGTTTACAGGATTAATATCATACACCCGTCCCTGTTTGCCGTTTGACAATAAGACAGGCGTCCCTATCGGGAAAATTGAAAGAGCGGCGACAAGAGCTCTGACAATTTTAATGTCATATTGGTTTCCTTCGTTTTTTAACAATTCCACTATACCGCTGTGTTGATCCTTCATTTTTTTATAGGAGCGTTTTGCGCATAAAGCTTCATAAGAGCAGGAGACGGCGATAATTTTTCCGTATAAGCTGATGTTGTCTCCTTTAAGCTTCCGGGGATAGCCAGATCCGTTTTCCCGCTCGTGATGTTCAAGCACAGCCGAACTGACTACAGGAGAGCAGTTAAAAGACTTGAGCACATTAAAACCGTGCATGGGATGGCTGTTAATTAATTCTTTTTCCTTCGCCTTTAACTCTGATTCGCTTAAATATGTTTCGGAGGGAAGCATGAGCATGCCTATATCATGAAGAAATGCCGCAATACCCAGCTCCAGTAGCTGGTGCGGAGGCATTTTAAGACTTTTGCCGATAATCATCGCAGTAACTGTAGAGCGTACCGCATGGGAGGCAAGGTAATTTCCATTGTTTACCGATTCTATGCAGCTTCCGGCATACAGCAGGAAACGGCAGTTATACTGTATTTCATGCCGCAGCTTTATAATTTCTTTTGCAATTGTATCGATATCCAATGCGCCTATGCCCGTAAAAACGCATTGAGTGAATTTCAGAAATGAGGTGTAAAAATTTTCCGCTTCCCTGCTTTTATTGTCAGTTGTTTTTTCTTTTTTGTTTTTTTCTGACTTACTGTTCATAGTTCATTACCCTGTGCTTTTTTTATAGATTATAGGTTAGGATTAAATGAATAAAGCAGATTTTGACGAAACAGAGCAAAATGCGCCTGAAACAGCTTAAAATGCAGGGATTATATTCGCAGACCTTTTTTCCATATGGAGAAGATATCCGTTATGTAATGCAAATAACAATTCCCTATATCAAAACGCATGAAAAAATGAAATAAAAATATAAAGTTGATTTTACTCGTGATATTATCGCCACCGAATGCGATCATTGTCAAAAAATAAATGAACAATATCGAACTGAATATTTCCATCTGAAAGAGACTCTTGACGAAACCTCCTGCTTTCTGTATAAATAAAACACCATGAGCATAATGGCGAAAAATTTTCTCTTTAAAGAACTGAATGAACGAATCAAAGCTGCGGGCGAATATGTCTGTCTTGAAGATGTTTACGGACAGAGTTTTATCGGCAGCGCTTTAAGCGGGAAAACGCTCACAATAAACGGAACGCCCGGCAACGCGCTCGGCTGTTACCTTGACGGCGCTGTGATCGAAGTGCAGGGTAACGCGCAGGACGCTGCAGGCGATACCATGAATGACGGAAAGATCATTATTCACGGCAACGCCGGAGATGCGCTTGGTTACGCAATGCGCGGAGGAAGTATTTTTGTCCGCGGCAATGCAGGATACAGAGCAGGTATTCACATGAAGGAATATAAAGAAAAGAAACCTGTTATTGTAATCGGCGGAAAGACAGGGAGTTTTCTCGGTGAATATCTTGCAGGAGGACTTATCGTTGTACTCGGTATCGGCGCTGAAGGCGAACAACCTGTCGGTAATTTTACAGGGACAGGCATGCACGGCGGGAAAATCTTTATCAGAACGGAAAAAGAAATCACCGCCCTCCCTGAACAGGTTGCTGTTGATGTTGCAGCTAACGATGATCTAAGGGAAATTGAAGGCGTTGTAAACGAATTTGCTTCCCTGTTCGGCATGGACGCCGCTTCTCTTCTGAAGGATCAATTTTTAATTTTAAAACCAAACGCGAAAAATCCGTACAAGCAGTTATATACTGCAAATTAAATGAAACAGGTTTCATTTTCAATTACAATGTGCGGGCATTCGGTCGCATTAAGTTAAGGTTGATTTTATGTGCGGCATTATCGGTTATGTGGGAGATAAAGACGCTGTTCCTGTTATAATTGACGGTCTTAAAAAACTTGAGTACCGCGGCTACGATTCCGCCGGTATTGCTGTTTACGGAAAAAATGGCTTTGATATTGTAAAGCAAAAAGGGCGGCTTGTTGTTCTGGAAGAGCGTCTGTCTTCCCTCATGCGGGAGAATAAACCGCTTTCAGGGCATCTTGGCATCGGACACACGCGCTGGGCTACGCACGGAGAACCTTCAGATATAAATTCGCATCCCCATACGGGAAGCAAAAACAGAATTGCCGTTGTGCATAACGGTATCATTGAAAATTACAAACAGATAAAAGAACGCCTTGAAAACCGTGGCGTGACCTTTGTTTCACAAACCGACAGCGAAGTAATTGCGCAGCTTGCAGAGCATTATTACAGCGGAGATATAATCGATACGGTTATCAAAGTGTCAAACGCCCTTGAAGGCTCTTATGCGCTGGGTGTTATGTGCATTGACGAGCCTGACCTTCTTGTCGCGATAAAAAAAGACAATCCCCTGATCATAGGAAAAAGCAATCACGGAAATTTTATCGCTTCTGATGTGCCTGCGGTGCTGAAACATACGAATCAGGTTTATTATCTTAACGACAGGGAAGTTGCTGTTCTTCATGAAAAAGATATTCAGTTTTTCAATACGGACAGGGAGCCGCTTCAAAAAAAAGCCGAGACAATAACATGGAGCATGGACAGCGCGGAGAAGGATGGTTATCCGCACTTTATGCTGAAGGAAATTATGGAGCAGCCGAAAGTGCTGCGCGATACAATTCAGTCAGCCGTTACAGACGGTGAAAACAGGAAAGTATTGGATAATATTGATATTATCCGTTTTGATAAAATTATGATAACCGCATGCGGCTCGGCATACAATGCCGGGGTTGTCGCAAAGTATGTGTTTGAAAAACTCTGCAGAATCTCCGTTGAAGTTGAACTGGCAAGCGAGTTTCGCTACAAAGACGCTGTTATAAACGAAAAGACGCTTGTTATTCTTGTAAGCCAGTCCGGCGAGACTGCGGACACAATCGCCGCAATGAGGGAGGCAAAATCAAAGAGCGCACCGACATTGGCAATCGTTAATGTAGTAGGCAGCGCAATTGCAAAGGAAGCGGATTATTGTATTTTTACAGCGGCAGGTCCGGAGATCGCGGTTGCGACAACAAAGGCATTTTCAGCGCAGCTTATTTTACTGTACATACTCGCGATTCGCTTTGCGCGCCGGCTTGGAAAAATTCAACCTGAAGAAGAGCAAAAACAAATTGAGGAAATTAAAAGTCTTCCCGACAAGGTGTCAGAGATTCTTGACAGGATCGGTTCGATTCAAATGTATGCTTCAACATGCATCGGTTACAAGAGCATTTTTTTCATCGGAAGAAATATTGATTACGCAATCGCGCTTGAAGGTTCGCTCAAACTAAAGGAAATTTCCTATATTCACTCGGAAGCTTATGCCGGCGGTGAATTAAAACACGGAACAATTTCGCTTGTGGAAGAGAATACGCTTGTCGTAGCCCTTTCAAATTACTATTATTTATATAATAAAATAATGAGTAATGCCGAGCAGGTTATAAGCCGCGGCGCGAAGGTTTTACTAATCGGAAATTGCCCAAAGGTTGATCAGGAAAGCGGGAAATTTTATCACATTGTTCTGCCGCAGGTTTCTGAAATTTTTTCGCCTTCATTGTCGGTTATTGCTTTACAGCTATTCAGTTATTATGTCGCCGCAAATAAAGGTTTGGATATAGATAAACCGCGCAATCTTGCAAAAAGCGTTACGGTTGAATGAATTATGGCTTTTCCAAAATTAACCGGGTTTTGGGAAAAGCTCAATTATCAGGAGTATTTATGAATGAAGTATTGGAATTTATAAGGGAAAACGACGTAAAATTTGTCCGTCTTAATTTCTGCGATATATTCGGTTTCCAGAAAAATATTTCCATCATGGCGGATGAACTTGCGTCTGCTCTTGAAAACGGCATCTCTTTTGACGCGCATGTAATACGCGGTTTCCGCGATATTACGCAGTCGGATTTATTTTTATTTCCGGATCCTTCGACAATTGCGGTTCTTCCATGGCGTCCCGGAAACGGAAGGGTTGTGCGTTTTTTTTGCAATATTAAAACGCCGGATGGTTCAGCTTTTGATCGCGATACAAGGAACATATTAAAAAAAGCAACAGAAAAAATGCTTGGTATGGGCTATGACTGCAAGATAGGAGGCGAATATGAATTCTATCTTTTTAAAAACAGCGATAACGGCGAGCTGTCAAATTCCACTTTGGATAACGGCACTTATATGGATATTTCTCCTCTGGACAGGGGCGAAGATATCCGCCGTGAGATTTGCCTTACGCTCGAAGAAATGGGAATAAAACCCGAAAGATCCCATCATGAACAGGGACCGGGGCAGAATGAAATAGATTTTAAATTTGACGATCCTGTCGCCAGCGCTGACGATCAGCAGACTTTTAAAACAGTCGTGAAGGCGATCGCTTCACGTAACGGATTGTCGGCTTCATTTATGCCGAAACCGCTTCCTGACGCGCCGGGAAACGGAATGCACATCAATCTTTCGCTTTACAGGAATGGAAAAAATATATTTAAAAATGCAGGCGAGGGTCATTCAAAAGACGCGGAAAGTTTCATCGCGGGAATTCTTGAAAAGACGCCTGAGATAACTTTGTTTTTGAATCCACTTGCGAATTCATATGAAAGATTCGGTAAATTTGAAGCGCCGAAGTATGTATCATGGTCGCATCAAAACCGCTCGCAGCTTGTGAGAATTCCCGCTGCTTCAGGAAGAAATGTCAGAATGGAACTGCGATCGCCTGATCCTTCACTTAATCCGTATCTTGCTTTTGCGCTGATTATTTCCGCAGGGCTTGACGGCATTGAGAAAAACAAGGTTCTTCCTCCCGCGGTTGATGAAGATCTTTATTTGGCAAATAAAAGCATAACAAAAGATTTAACAGAACTTCCTGATACTCTGGAAAAAGCAATCGCTCTTGCCGAAAGAAGCGCATTTGTTAAAGACATAATAGGCGGGCAGCTTATGTCAAAGTATTTGGATATAAAAAAAATTGAGTTAAATGAATTTATGACAACTAAAGATAAAACGCAAATTTACGCGGCGCAAAGAAAGTTATATTGACTGAGGTTTTTCAAAACTAACCGGGTTTTGAAAAACGCTTAGCTGGATTGTTCCTGATACTGCGAACCTTCTGTTCGGGTTAGTTTCAGGACAGTCTGGACTTGTTGTAATAAAGAGGCGATTAATAATGGGAAGCACCCTTACGGTTAAAGCATTGAACGGCTGCAATGTACTTTTAATCTCATGCACAGAAAAGAGCATTGCGCTTTTTTCTGATGTATTAAAAGACGCTTCAATTAAAAGAATTACCGTCATTGCTTCCGCCGGGGAAGCGCGCAGAACGCTTCTTGAAAATGACTTTGATATCGTAATAATAGACGCGCCTCTTGCAGATGAATCAGGGGAAGTTCTGGCGCGGTATGTCGCAGTCAAGGGATCGTCGCAGGTGATCCTTGCTGTTAACAGCGAGCATTTTAACGCAGTTTCGGCTGTTTGTCAGGAAGAAGGGATTTTAACGGTTTCAAAACCTGTAGACAAGAACTTTTTCTGGTCGGTGCTTTCCCTTGCAAAAGCCGTAAGCAGTAAATTGAAACGAATACAGGAAGAAAACGCAAAGCTGAAACAGAAAATCGAAGACATCCGGATAATTGACAGGGCAAAATGCGTGCTCATTTCCTATCTGAACCTGACAGAAAAGGAAGCTCATCGTTTTATTGAAAAACAGGCGATGGATCTACGTTCAGCCAAAAGAGTAATCGCAGAAGAAATACTCAAAACATATGCAAATTAACCTCTATTATTTTATTAATACGTCAACTTTATTGCCCGGAATCATCGCAGTATCAACAGGAAGAAGGAGTTTTATCTTTACGCTGATTTTATTTTTCATTGCCGATGTCTGCATGTCTTTTGGCGTATACTGGTTTTTGGCGTCGATATAGCAGATTGTTCCCTGTGTTTCTTTTTTACCGTTTTTAATTTTAAGAAGCTGACCGTAGGAAATTTGATCGCTGTACGCGGTTGGCACATAACAGACTACAAATTTTTCATTTTCCGCTGAAATATCGGCTATGTTATATCCGGAATTAACCATTGAGCCCAGATTGTAATTAATGCTGATTACAATACCGTCGCAATTCGCCCTGATTTCATATTTTTGGAGCGTTTCCTGCATCTGCCTGATTCTGCTCTCTGTCTCCCTGATATCAACATCTGCAAGGGCTATATTTTTTGCGTCTGTTCCGTCCTGCAGAAGGGAAAGATGAGACCTTGCAATCTGAAGCTGGCTTTCCGCGTTTTCAAGCGCCTGGGCGGCGATTGTCTCCCTGAGCATGGCTTTGTCAAGATCGTTACGCGCAATACCGCCGATTTCCCACATGTGCAGAAGGGGCGCGGTATCATTTTTTGCCTGTATGTAACTGGCTTCCGCGCTGCGGTAATTGGCCTGCGCGGCGCTGACCGAGTTGCGCGCCCTGATTAATTCATCCTGACTCATCAAAAGTATTTTTTCAAGTCCGATTTCAAGCTGTTCAAGGACGTATTTCTGATCCGTTGAATCTATACGCGCGATAAGATCGCCTTTTTTTACGGGGCTTCCAAGCTGCGCGTTCATTTCTATAATTTTTCCGGGAACTTCGGATACTTGGGAATAAATAGTGCCTTCAACTTCTCCGCGTAAAGTTAAATTCTTTCCCCGGCTCATGTTAAAAATTATCAAACTGCCTGTTAATATCAATATGATAAATACGGGAATGATTTTTTTTACAGGAATGTTTTTTTTATTCATAAATCCCGCTCCTTTTCGCTTCCCAATCCCCTGCTCATAAAACGCGCAAGAGCCGCCGCGTCCTCTTTTATCCGGCTTTTCGGAAATAATTCCGGAAGCATGATATTACGCAAAAATAAAAAACCCGTAATGCAGGTGATAATGATTTTTACGGTGTCTGTTTCGCCAAGACCGCTCTGCGTTTCCATTGCACCCAGTTTTTCCGCCAGCATGTTAAAGGGCAGTTTATTAAATTGTTCAAGCAGCATGACGCGGACTTCCGGCTGAAATGGAATTTCCTGAATAATTATTTTAAACAGGGGAACTCCTTCCTGCATAAGAGCCATGCGGTTCTGAAGGAAAGCGGAAAGAAATTCCTCGCGGTTTTTAAAATTTTTTTCCAGTAATTCAGAAATTCCGCTTGTGACCATCGGAAAAAGAGCGGTATCAATAATACGTTCCGTAATCCATAACATTAAATCCTTTTTTGTCGGGAATAGTTTGAAAATTGAACCTTCGGCGACGCCTGCTTTTTTCGCGATTTCCCTTGTTGATGTTGCGGCGTATCCTTTTTCGCTGAACAATTCCACGGCGGATTTGATAATGGCTTTTTGTTTATCTGTAATCCTGTCGATCTCCTGCTCCAGAATATTTTTCAGCCAGCTGTATTCTTCCATAATATTCTCCCTTAAATTTTCCTGTATCGTTTTAATAGATGAACATTTACCGTTATAAAAAGAAGCGAGAGCGCCAGCATTACGACAATATCAAAAAAAATATCTGAAAACCCGCTGCCTTTTATCATCACCTTCCTCAATGCTTCAGCTACATAATAAAGCGGCATAAATTTCCCGATTGTTTCCCACACAGGCGACAGTTGGAAAAGCCCGGAGAAAAAAACCTGAGGAACAATTATTAATGGGATGAACTGAATCATCTGAAACTCGTTGTTCGCCGCTGTTGAGAGAAGAATTCCAAGAGTAAGAGCCATCATTGTTGTGCAAAAGGTTATGAGCAGCACAAGAAATATTGAACCGATCATCATTACGCTCAGCACATAAACCACATAAAGGCTGATAATGATTGACTGAAACAGGGTGATGATGCCGAATCCCATAACATATCCCGCGACTATTTCCCACCGCTGTATCGGAGTTGAAAGAAGTTTTTCCAGCGTTCCTGTCGTTCTTTCCTGAAGAAATGAAATGCCCGCGATTAAAAACACAAAGAAAAAAATCAAAAATCCGATTAATACAGAGCCGAAATTGTCAAACGCGCCAAGATCGTCATAACCGTAAACATAAATGATTTCTGATTTTAAATCCGGTCTGTTTAGATTAACGTTCATTTTTGCTGTTTCAAGGCTGTTCAGAATCATTCTTGCCTGATCGGGCTTGCTGCCGTCGATTTCGATATAGGATTTTCCGTTTATTATTCGTATGCTCGCTTCTACTTCTCCCCTTTCAAGGGCGATTCTGGCGTCCCGTTCGTCATAATAAGCTGCGATAATATTAAATTCCGAAAGCGCGTTTACAAAATTTTCAGGCGCGTTTATAACAGCTACATGCCCTTCAAGACTGTTTCCGTCAAGGACAAAATAAATCAGTGATAAAACCAAAACAGGAGCCATAAGCATAAGGGCAAGCGTTCTTTTATCATGCTTCATCTGCTGTAAAATCCTCAGCGCTATCGCTTTAACTCTCATCCTGCCCGCCTTTTCCGTAAAAAATGAAAGCTTCTTCAATGTTTGAAGCGCCGGCGCTTTTTTGGAGTTCTGCAGGAGTTCCCTTCGCGATCAGCCTGCCGTCCCGCATCATGGCAAGCTCCTGGCATTTTTCAGCTTCATCCATAACATGGGTAGTGACTATAATTGTCATGCCGTTTTCTGTCATGGATTTAAGAGCGTCCCAGATTGTTTTACGCAGGACGGGATCGATGCCTACAGTCGGTTCGTCAAGTATCAAAATTTCCGGTTCATGAAGCAAAGCCATGGCAAGGGAAAGACGGCGCTTCATCCCGCCTGAATAAGCCGACACAAGTTTTCCCCTGTCTTTTGTCAGGTTTACAAGCGACATAACCTCGCTTATTTTTTCCGCTGTTTTTTTTTTTTAAATCCGTAAAGCGAGGCGAAAAATTCGAGGTTTTCATCCGCTGTAAGGTTAGTGTATAAAGCGTCCGATTGCGCCATATATCCAAGACGATTCATAAGGGAAAGTTTCGGCATCGCCTCTCCCAGCACCTGCACTGAACCTGAAGCTGCTTCCAGAATACCCGCCATGATCTTTACAGTCGTGGTTTTTCCGCAGCCGGAAGGTCCCAAAAGCCCATATATCAAACCGTGCGGAACATTCAAATTCAAATCATAAAGAACCTGTTTATCGCCAAAATAGTGGTTGATGTTTTTCAGTACAATATTGGCTTGCTCCATTTTCCCTCTGTTTAATCAGTGAGTGAGTGCTTACTCATAATATAATGATTAAAGTTGTTTTTGTCAAGATATTGACCAAAATTTTTCATTCCACTATACAATTAAGTAATAAAATGAATATTCGTATAAGAGCGATACTCGTAATAGTTATCACAAATTTGTTCATTATTTTGTTCAGTGTATTTGTAGGTATTGGTTTTGTAGAAAGAAACATTGATATTTCAATTGAAACTGATCTGGCAGTGATGGCAAATATCGCGGATCATTTTATAAGCAGCGAGCTTGATAATTTAAGATTAAAAACCGGGCGGGTCGCAGAAATCCTCTGCGAAGCGGAAGAAGCGGAATGGCAGCAAATCCTCATCGAGCAAATCCGCCAATATCGTGAATTTATAGGGATGTCGGTTTTTTTAAATCAGCAGGATTCCGCTGATGCAGGAAAAATAACAATGCCCGCAGCAGGCGGGAGATATGCTGATATTGATATACTTGACAACGAATATATAGGGAAGGTTTTCAAAGGCAGCCGGAAAAACGCGGTTTCATCAACTGTTGAAGTGAGAGGCGGAGCTGTGTTTTATATGGCTGTTTCCTTGCCTTCGTATAATGGAATTCTTGTTGTTACGCTTCCGGGGATGTATTTCAGTGAACATCTTTCCCCGTTTGTTATCTGGGAAACAGGTCATATTTATTTAAGCGATTCGCAGGGGTACGCAATATCCAATCCGCGTAAAAACTGGGTTAATGAACGTTTCAATTATATTGATGCCGCAAATACCGACAGGGATTTTCTGGAGCTGGCTCAAACAGTTACCCGCATGACACGGGGAGAGTCAGGGACGAGTTTTTATACTGTTTACGGCGTTCCGCGCGTCTGCTCGTTCAAACCTGTTTCAGGGTCGGAGGACGGCTGGAGTCTCGGAGTTGTCGCCCCTCTTACAGAAAGCCCTGTTAAAAATACGGATGTAGGGCTTTTGATCGTGGCTTTTATCAGTATTTTACTTAGTATCATTGCCGCAGTAATCGCGTCAAATTTTGTTAAAAAACCGTTTGAAAGAATCGCAGTATTAAAGGAAGAAGCGGAAATCGCCAACAGGGCGAAAAGTACGTTCCTGAGCACCATGAGTCATGAAATCCGTACGCCGATGAACGCGATTTTAGGCATCAGTGAAATCCAGCTTCAGAAAGACACTCTTGATTCGGATGTTAGGGAAGCGCTTGAAAAAATATATACGTCGGGCGATCTTCTGCTCGGTATCATAAATGACATACTGGATCATTCAAAAATTGAAGCTGAAAAACTGGAACTTATTGTCAATAAGTACGAGATTGCAAGCATGATCAGCGACGCCGCTCAATTAAACATGATGAGGATCGGCAGTAAGCCGATTGAGTTTGATTTGCAAATAAACGCCGAAATGGACGCGTACATGATAGGCGACGAACTGCGCATAAAACAGATATTAAACAATTTGCTTTCCAACGCGTTTAAATACACCACAGAAGGAGTTGTCAAGCTTTTAATTGATTCAGAGGAAGGAAAAAACGATGAAGAAACGATTCTTGTTATCAATGTAGCAGACTCTGGGCAGGGAATGACTGAAGAACAGATAGAAAGACTTTTCGATGAATATTCGCGTTTCAACGAAGGCGCCAACAGGAGTACGGAAGGCACAGGTCTTGGAATGAGTATTGCGCGTAAACTTATCAATCTAATGAACGGAGAAATTAAGATAGAGAGTAAACCTGGTCTGGGTTCATCTTTCAAAGTCCGTCTGCCGCAGGGAAAATGCGGCGGGAAAGAGCTTGGCAGCGAAGTGGCGGAAAACCTGCGCCAGTTCCGCACGCAGTCAAGGGCAATCATGAAGAGGGTTCAGATTTCACGCGAACCGATGCCTTACGGAAGCATTCTGGTTGTTGATGATGTGGAAGCGAATGCCTATGTAGCGAAAGGGCTTCTTGCGCCATATCAGTTAAAAGTAGCTTCAGTGAAAAGCGGATTTGAAGCGATTAGTGACATCAGGAACGGCGGAAGGTACGATATAATTTTTATGGATCACATGATGCCGGAGATGGACGGCATTGAGACTACCAAACGCATCAGGGATTTTGGCTATAAAGAACCCATTGTCGCGCTTACAGCTAACGCGGTGGCGGGACAGGCGGAAATCTTTCTGAAGAACGGATTTGACGATTTTATTTCAAAACCGATAGACATTCGTCAGTTAAACACAATTTTAAACAAGTTTGTACGCGATAAACAGCCTGAAGAAGTAATTAAAAACGCCCGTCTGCAAAGCAACGCTGCATTAAAACCGGAAACGTCTTCTGAAACAGATCCGGTGAAATCGCGTTTGTTAAATGAAAGAATCGAAGGTTTGGATATTGCAAAAGGACTTAATAAGTTCAGCGATGACGTGAATTTTTATATCAGGGTGCTGCGCGCCTATACGTCCAGCATTCACTCTGTATTTGACATAATAAATAATGTCAGCGAGGAGAATCTTGTCAATTATAAAATAAATGTTCATGGGATTAAAGGAACAAGTTTTGATATTTGCGCCGCTAAAATGGGCGAAGCTGCAAAGCAGCTTGAGGCCGCGGCTGCTTCCGGCAATATTGAATTTATTAGGGAAAATAATCCGCCTTTCATCGAAAAGATAACGGAATTTGTTTCAAATATCGAGAAAATGCTTGCCTCCCTTGACGCGCTGAATCAGAAACCGAAAAAAGACAAGCCGGATGATGGAATGCTGAGAAAACTTCTGGCTGCGTGCAAAAGTTATGGTATGGATGACGCGGACGCAGCAATGGATGAAATAGAAAAATATCAGTATACGGCGGACGACGGTCTTGTAAACTGGCTGCGTGAAAATATTGATATAGTGAATTTTGACGAAGCTGCCGAAAGAATAAAGGGTCTGTTGGAGACGGAGGAATAAGCATATGGTAAAATCAGAATTCATGTCAGCAACACGGCTTTCCAGCGAACGAAAGAAAATTATTTATGTTGATGATATGAATTACAGTTTAATATCGCTGAAAAAGGGGCTTGGCTCGCATTACGAGGTTTACCTGGCGGAATCCGCAGAAAAAATGTATAAAATTATGGAAAATGTTACGCCGGATTTAATTTTACTTGATGTTAATATGCCTGATATAGACGGTTATGAAACGATAAAAAGCCTGAAGGCCAACGAGCGTTATTGTGAAATACCAGTGATATTTTTTACGAGTGATAGTAGCAAGGAAAATGTAAAGAAAGGGCTGAGTCTCGGCGCTGTAGATTATGTAATTAAGCCGTTCAACGCCGACAAACTGATAGAAAGCATCCAAAATCAGTTTAACCCCAAAAAAGGCAGCGGCAAAAATGAAGAAAAAAGCATTTTTAATCCAAATATTCTTGTCGTCGATGATATGTCCAGCATGTTAAGAACAATTCATCATGCGTTACACGACAATTATAACGTATTTCTGCTTTCAAAAGCTGAAGTTGTTATTGACTTTTTAATGAATAATAAACCTGATTTGATTTTACTGGATTATTTAATGCCCGGTATGAGTGGATTTGATCTTATTCCCCAAATAAGGGATTTGTCAGGATATAAAGACATACCGATTATCATGGTGACAACCGAAGGAACATTCAGGAATGTGAATGACGCGATAGCGCTGGGAGCTTCTGATTTTATCGTAAAACCTTTTGATCCAAGAGAATTGAATTACAAAGTTGACAGGCATATAAGATTAATGAAACAGCAAAGAGAAAATGAAGAAAATGCGTTTCTGTTAAGTTAATTTGGAAATTATTAAGGAACCGGACATTTCGTATAACCATTTTTTTAAGATAATGTAAAATATAGTGTTTCAAATCAATTCCGCTGTTGTTTAATATCGGGAGATCATAATGGAAAAAAAATCTCAGTCTGTATATATTGTTACAGGCGCAGCCGGTCATTTAGGCAGCGCTGTCGCAGAGAAACTGATTGAACAGGGAAAAACAGTATACGCTCTCTGCCTGCCGGGTGAAAAACATCCGCCTAAAAATGTAAAAATATTTTACGGCGATGTTCGCGATGCTGAAAGCCTTGCCGGTATTTTTGAAAGCGGCGGGATAAACCCGTTAATTGTCATTCATTGCGCCGGAGTTGTATCAATTTCTTCGAGTTTTAATCAGAATGTTTACGACGTAAATGTAACCGGTACCAAAAACATTATTTCGTTATGTGAAAAATATAAAGTAAAAAAATTGATACATGTAAGTTCAGTTCATGCAATTCCCGAGCAGCTTAAAGGCGAAAAGATTATCGAAGTAGATAAATTTTCTCCTGATTATGTTGTCGGTTTGTACGCAAAAACAAAAGCGGAAGCCACGCAATGCGTTCTTGATTACTCCAGACGCGGATTTTACGCATGTGTTGTGCATCCGTCAGGAATTACAGGTCCCGGTGATTTTGGGAGAGGGCATATTACGCAGCTTGTAATTGATTATTGTAAAGGCGGACTGGCAAGCGGCATTAACGGCGGTTATGATTTTGTTGACGTGAGGGATGTGGCGGACGGCATTATTTCCTGCTGCGGCAAGGGAAAAAGCGGCGAATGTTATATTCTTTCCGGGCATTATTTTAAAATATATGAGCTTTTAAATTTATTGCATGAAATTACCGGTAAAAGAAAAATAAGGAATATGCTGCCTCTCTGGTTCGTTAAAGTAACCGCTCCGCTTTCAGAGCTGTACTATAAAATCCTCCGTCAGCCGCCGCTTTTTACAACATATTCAATTTACACTCTGAACACAAACGCGAATTTCAATAATGAAAAAGCCGTAAATGAATTAGGGTATACAGCAAGACCGATGAAACAAACGCTTGAAGATACAGTTAAGTGGCTTAAAGAGAACGGCCGTATGTAGGAACGCTGATTTCCGCCGTTTCCCTTTGATCGCAGAGAACTTCAAGCCGGTGTATTTCTACGGAAATCGCGCCAAGGTCATTTGTTACGTGGCCGAAAACAAGAAGCGGTTTTTGATCAAAAAGAAGTTTTGAGTAACGATCGTAAACTTCAGGGAATACTACAGTCTCATAAATGGCAGTTTCATCTTCAAGGCTTAAAAAGCACATTGTAAGCCCGTCCTTTGTCCACACGTCCTTTTGCGTCACAGGCCAGCCGATCATTTTTACATTACGCCCCTCATACTCAGCGATATGCGATGCCTTAACGCGGTTTTTTACGGATATTACGGCTTCTTTCCAGAGAATCAGCGGATGAGCGCTGCGCAGGAAACCAAGCGAGTCGTATTCTTCCTGTAAAACAGAATGGCTGTTGCGGGATGACATATGCGGAATATTTTTTAACGGAGAAATAATATTTTTGGAATTACGGCTGACATCCGAAAACAGTTCGCCGTCAGCCGAATCGCCGTTCTTTGCCTCTCTTGCACCTAACAGGAAGCGGGCTTGAACCGGACGCGGGATGCCGCCTGCAACGCTGTCAAAAACCCCTGCAGGGCAGAGCGCAACAATATCATCGCGGTCAAGTTTTATTCGCCGCGAGAAATTCTCAAGCGACAGAAAATTCCCGCCTCTTTCCCGCTCTTTGATAATTGCCGCAGCCGCTGAAGCGGACAGTCCTTTTACCGCCATAAACCCGATAACTACTGTTCCTTTGTATATTTCATTTATTTTACTATTTTTTTTCTCTATTCCGGATTTTTCAATTTTTTCATTCTTAATTCCGCATTCCGTATTGGTTATTCCGTAATAACGCCATCTTGAATCATTGACATCAGGACCTGTAACAAAAAGACGCATGCGCCGCGCTTCTGAGATATAAGCGTGCGGTCTGTAGAAACCGCCCTGATTGCTTAAAACCGCGGCGATAAATTCAGCAGGATAATGTACGCGCAGATAAGCGGACTGAAACGAAACCATCGCGTAACTTGCGCTGTGCGGTTTGCAGAAAGAATACCCGTCAAAGGAAAGCATCATGGCCCAAATTTCATTGATTGTTTTTTCTTCTACTTTGTTTTCGCGGCAGCCTTCAAAAAATTGCTTTTTATAAACTGCAAGTTTCGCGGCTCCCGCTTTTTTGGCGATAATCTTGCGCAGATTGTCCGCATCAACATCGCTGAAATTTGCAAGCGCGATTGCCGTTTTGCTTACATCCTCCTGATAGCATAAAATGCCGTAACTTTCATCAAGGATTTTTTTAAGGCGCGGATGCAGGGGATCCCATTTGCCGGTTCTTAAACGCTTTACATATTCATTGATGAATTTATTCGCGGCAGGACGGATAATGCTGGAATGAATGACAATATGATCAAAATCGCCTGCGCCCGTTTTTTTCTGCAGCTGCCGCATGGCGGGGCTTTCGATATAAAAAACCCCAATGCTGTCTCCTTTTGACAAAGCTTCAATTGTGGCTTTGTCATGAACAGCCCTGTTCAAACGGCTGTTAAGCTCTCCTTTGTCAATTCCCAATTCTTCAAGATTACCTGCGGCATCCCTTATTACCGCGAGGCTTCTGTTTCCCAATAGATCGATTTTGACAAAACCGGCTGCTTCCGCTCCTTCCTTTTCCCATGCAAGAAGCGGATAGCCTTCAAGAGATTTTTCAATTGGCGCATAACAGTTAATGTTTTTCGGAGTTATTACAATCCCTCCGCAGTGCATGCTCAAGCCACGGGGAAGCCCTTCTATTCTCTGAGCTATTCCATAAATCTCCGTCCATAACGGATCAATATTCTCTTCCTTTTCACGCAGGTTAAAAATCTTCCGTTCAAGCTGAGTGATTGCCGCATCGGAAAAACCGTAAGCCTTGGCGGTTTCGCGCAATGCGGAACGCGGACGGAAAAAATTGTGGTTTGCCACACGCGCGCAGTTGTCTTCCCCGAAGGTTTTGATAACTTTTTGTATCAGTTCGTCGCGTTCATCCCATGCGAAATCAATGTCTATATCGGGAGGATCGGGGCGGGCAGGGCTTAAAAATCTCTCAAAATAAAGGTTATGCGCAATCGGATCGACATTTGTTATGCCAAGCGAATAGGAAACGATTGAGGCGGCGCCCGATCCGCGTCCGCAGGTGCGTCCGTCACGCGCCATTTTTACGATGTCGTCTATCCGCAGAAAATAGGGAGCAAATCCCGTTTTTTCAATAACGTCAAGTTCATATTCGATCCGGTCTGTTTCCATGTCGCCGAGCTCTCCGTAACGGACAGCCGCTCCGCTGTATACCCTCCGCCTTAATTCGGCGGAAGGATTTTCGCCGTAGGAGGGAAAGATAAAGCTGTCAAAAATTTTATTGAAACTGCAAATTTCGGCTATTTCCGCGGTTCCTTTCGCCGCCGCGGGCCAGGAGCCTAAAAAACCTTCAAGCTGCGCGGATGTTTTTAAAATTCCCCTGTTCTGCGCCGCTGTGTCGCAGGAGGCAAGGGAACCGACTGTTTTGTTGAGACCGATTGCACGTAACACCTTGTGTACAGGGTAGTCGGAACCGCCGAGAAAAAGGGAAGTATCGAGAAAAGCGGAAGGAAGGTTTAACTGCCTGCAGGCGGCAACGCCGCCCAAATCATCGGGAGTTACCGAGGCGTAAAGGCGTTTGACATTTCCCGCAAGGTTTCGCAGTATGTCAGCATCTGAGGAAGCGAGTACAAGTCCGCAGGAATTTTCGCGTAAATGAAGAAAAGGATCAAACATTTTGGAATCCCTGTTTCGTATTGAAAGTATTTCGCATAACCTGCTGAAACCGGCGCGGTTTTCGGCAAAGCAGAAAATATAACGGGGAATGCGTAACTGGGGATTTGAACAAGATATTTGGTTTACAGTTAATGCAGCCCCTATCACAGGACGTATATTTCTTTCCTTTGCTTCTTCAATAAAACTGTGCAGTCCGTAAAGGTTGTTTAAATCGCAGATAGAAACTGTCTTAACGCCCAATGATAAGGCTTTATCAAGAAGCGCCTGAGGTTTATGAACGCCGTAGAGAAAGGAATAGGCTGAAATAAGCCCAAGCCTGATATTCATTGATCAATCCCGCTGAGCGAATGGCGATGCGCATGGTTTGGAGATCGCGCCCCTGTTTTTCCGCATCTCTTTGTGAAATATTTTTGGATTAATCCCCCTTGTTACTTTCCCCGCTCCGTAGCGTTCCTGAATTCTGTCAACCGCTTCCTGTAATTTGCGGCTTTTTGTCTCGGTTTCCACTTCAAAAAGATCGGGCTCGTGGATCAAAGGGACAAGAGCTTCAAGGGACAGGGAGATTGAGCGCACCCTGATCCGCCGCGTTACCGCCTTGTTGTAGACTCTTTGCGCCGCTGCTGTAATATCGCGGTCAAGAACGAGGGGGTGTTTTGTTTTTTCCTTTCCTTCGGCAGACATTCCGTCCCCGTATAAAACTTCAATTTTTATCTCAGTCGTCCCCGTTTTATCGCGTCTCATTTCAAGTCCTGCGTGTTCGGAAATTGAGGCGATCGAACCGCGGATGATATCTTCTTCAATTACGTCTTCGGGAAAATCCGCCGTGCTTTGGATAACGCGGCTCTTAAAGGCGGCGACAGGAGAGTCGTCAATGCCAAGGGCGCTGTCCCTCAGCAGAATGCCCTTCTTTCCGAAAAGGGCAAAAGCTTCGCTGTCGCTCAAAGCGGCAAGTTCGCCCGCTTCCCGCAAGCCCGTTACGCGAATGGTTTTCATTATAGAGGGACCGAGTCCTGGCAGCAGGGCAATGTCCTGATGATTCAAAAAAGAGGCTTCTTCTCCCGCGCGGACAGTTATAAGCCCAAGCGGACGGATTGCCCTGCTTGCTACCTTGGAAACAAGTTTGTTGGCTGCTATTGCCGCGGCGGCTTCTATCCTGATTTTATCTGACCTGATTTCGTCTGAAATCTCGTTCCGAATACGGCTGACGCAGTCGGCAGGATGACCGAAGATCCGCCGGGTTCCCGTAATATCAAGGTAGATATTTCCCGCGCCGTCATTCTGCCACAATGGCGCATAACGGCTGATAATTTTTTCAAGCCTTGCGTTTGCCCTTGCGTATGCGGCTGCGTCAGGCTGTACAACCGTCAAATTTCTTACAAGCCGCTGCGCCGCCGCAAGAGGCATACCGCGTGTAATCCCTTCCTTCAGCGCCGCAGGAGAAACATCCCAGGCGACAGTGCGGCCTCCCGTACCTCCTGCGATTATAAAAGGGTGTCTGAGGAGAGAGCTGTCTTCTAACGCCGCCACAATGGCTTTGAAACCGGTGACATTAAGATGGCTTACATTTCGTTCCATTTGAAAAAACTCACTCGTTATTCATCAGCAATTTTTTCAGCGTTTCAGCGTTTTTGACAGCCTGACCCCTGCGGTGATTATTAAAGTAGACGATCAGCCGGTCTGCCTTTATTACAATTTGTTTTATCCGCTGCACTGCCGCTTCCAGTTCTTCGCCGTTGTACAGATAGTCATAACGCGCCGCGGCGTCTGATCCCCACCATGCGCCGGTGTTTCTGCCGTGCAGGCGGAAATAAGAGAACGCCGAAGTGCAGACATCCAGAACCGGCGGCAGACCCTTCAAATCCGGCATATCGGTAGAGACATAGGCGGTATTGCGTTTTCTGAATTCGTCAAAGACGCGGTTATTGCCCCATTCATTATTTCTGAATTCCACAGCCGAGTTTATACCCGAAAATTCAGAGAGAAGCCTGTCCAGATAACGGCGGTTGTCAGCCTCGTAATGAAAAGAGAAGGGAAACTGAAACAGCACCGCCTCCAGACACCCCGCTTCCCGCAGAGGTTCAACCGCCTGAATGTAGGTTTTCGCTTCATCCTGCCATTTAAAAGGGTCTATCCTGTGGGTAAGGCTTTGATGCGCTTTTACGGCGAAGGTAAGGGACGGCGCTTCTTCGGTCATGCGCCGGATATTCGGCGACTTGGGCATGGAATAATACGTATAGTCAAGCTCAACCGTCCCGAACATTCCGGCATAAAGGGCGAGAAACTGATCCTTTTTCGCGCCTTCAGGGTAGACAGGCCCAATCCATTCTTTGTATGAGTAGCCGCAGGTTCCTACTAAAATATCCGCCATACTATAATACTACACAATTGTATAGGGTTTGTCAATACCGGATTTTCAGGTTATAGGATAAAATATGGTTTTAAAGCTAAATTACCGTAGAGCTGTCCGTTTTCTAATTTTTTGTTATAGTTTTTAAAGGTTCCCTATGTTATTTATCGAGAACGGAAAAAATGAATTACCGGTAATAATATTATTGCATGGCGGCGGGTTATCGTCCTGGGCGTTGGCGGGTATTATTGAATTATTAAAAGATGATTATCATATAATCACACCGATTATTGACGGTCATGGAGAAGATGGCGAAAACAACTTTATCAGTATTGAGGATTCTGCTAAAAAATTACTTGACTATATAGAAAAGCAATTTAAAGGAAATGTTTTCGCTTTGGGAGGGCTTTCAATTGGCGCGCAAATTGTAATAGAGGCGTTATCAAAAAAGGAAGATATTGCTCAATTTATTATTTTGGAAAGCGCCTTGATTTTGCCGATTGCAGGGATTAAAGCGTTAACAGTTCCTGTAATAAATATTTTTTACGGGTTATTAAAAAATAAATGGTTTTCAAAGATACAATCGAAATCGTTGCTTGTTTCTGAAAATATATTTGAACAGTACTATCATGACAGTTTAAAAATATCAAAAACTTCACTGGTAAATATAATTTTAAGCAATGGCAGTTATTCATTAAAACCGAATATGGAAAATGCAAAAATGAAAGCATTGATATTGGCTGGAGAGAAAGAAATAAATCTTATAAAAAAATCAGCAAAAATATTAAACCAAAAAATAAAAAACAGTGAATTAAAATACATTAAAAACGCCGGGCATGGAGAATTAAGCATGAAATATCCAGAGGAATATGTAAAAATAATAAAAAATTTCTTTAATCAAAAATGAATAAATACCGTGTCTTATGCTCCAATCGTAGTGCCGAAAAATTCTTCCCCGTTAAGTATTTTCTTCAGGTTATCAAGATTTTTCCCGGCTGCGCAAATCACTTTCAAACCTATTTTCTCTGCGTGCCTGCTTGCGACAGGATCAAAGGGGACGTTTTTCCCGGGAACCCATTCATCGCCGACCATTGCGCGGAAGTCCGCCCACGATATTTTGTCTATGGGACTGGCGCTGGGATCGATTTTTGGATCAGCGTTGTAAATTTTTTCGATGTTTGAAAGGTTTATGACAGCGTCCGCTTTAAAACGTTCCGCAAGAAGAACAGCATCATAATCAGTAGAAAAACCTGGTTTCCAGCCGGCAGCGACAAGGACTCTGCCTGTTAAAGGGGAAACTTCCATCGGATTTATAATAACATCCTGATTGCACCATTCACACATAATCGCTTTTACAAGCTGTGCGTTAAGGCGCGTTGCCGTTATTCCGATCCAGTCAGCTTCTTCATTTTTTATATTCGGACAAATTTCACGATACGCGTTTTGCCATTGACGCGCCGGTCCTCCGCCGCCGACAATAAAAATAAACCGTCTGCCGGAATCGCTTTCTATAAACGATCGGATAAGGTTTTTAAAATTTTTTAGGAATTCAATATCAACCTTATCAGGCGCAACAATCGATCCGCCGAATGAAATTACACTTACCATTTTTACCCCTTTTTACTGTACATAGATCCCGCTGATAATAATATCGCCCCAGAGGCTGGTATAAGAGTCAAGTCCGCCTGAAGCCTCTTCCCATATGTTTTGAAGTGAATAAGACTGATTGACTGATACAAGCCGTCCTCTGCTTTCCATTTGCGCCAATTGCAATTCTCCTCTTGAAAAAGCGATTCGCTGGTTATCAATATTGCCGAAATAAAAAGCAGCCGGGTCTTCTCTGTTTGTGAAATTTTCCACTGTAAATCCGGCTCCCAATGACGGATCTACCGGCATCCAGCCAAAGTCATTAATCCAGATTTCCGACCAGTAATGGCGGAATGTTTTCAGATTATGATTAATTAAAACGCCGGCTACAGGAATGCAGGGAACTCCCGCGGCGCGCGCCATCGCGGTATACAACAGAGCGGTTGTATATGGGTCTGCGCTTTTCAATTCAATTGCCCTGGCGATATTTTCAGAATATGGAATAACTTCAAATACCTGTATGTTTTTTAACATCCAGTTATATATCAATCTGGCTTTATTATACGGGTTTTGCTCCCTGCCGATTATGGAATTTACCGTTTCCCTGATCATTGGATTATTGACCGGCACAATATCCGAATTCTGAGTGTACAGTGTAGAAATTGCGTTTGGTTCATTATTGACAGACTGCGGAGATATTTGCGTTTCCACAGAATAAATGTCAGCACTGAAGGAAAAACTAACAGAGTAGTTTGTATCCGTTTCCAGACCATCAAGTTTAAAGAGACTTACGCCCCTGTGATTTTCAATAAAAGGTTCCATGTTTCTGAAGATCATACTGACGTTTCGCTGAGAAGATGATGTTACAGGTTTTGGTATCCAAAGGTAAAGCGTGTTTGGCTTTGTCGCATGGAGCACCCTTATGTCGATTGAATAACTAATCGTATAACTGCGTTTCTCTGTAAAAATTTTATTTCCGGGTTTGCCGGTGATATTAAAGTAAACCGGATGGGATCGGCCGTTAGGCGTTCTTACTTCAACATTTCCGCTGACGGCTCCATCCGGCAGGCGTACCTGTATTTCTCTTGTAGTCCATGAAATATAACCAAGTTCAGTTTCAGACACTTCGATAAACTCCGGCTCTTTTACAAGATATGGATTTATACGCGATTCGTAATCCCATGAAAAGTAAACGCCTCCCCCTTCGCTGGAACCGCCGAAATTACTGCCTGTAATGGTGATTATCGTTCCTGGAGGTCCCGCCTGCGGAGTAACTGATGTGATTCTCGGGTTGAATCCCAGTTCCTCACCTTCAACAGGACGCGGAACAGAAGCGGAATTTGAAAAAAGAACGCCGTTGCTTTTTTTCCCCTCCGTATGCACGTAAATAAGCCCTGATTCTCCCATTTCCGGGACTCTCAGCATGATGATGTCATCCTGCCATAAAAAATATGACGATCCTGTCGGCGCAACGCCGGCGATTGTCACATACGATTCTTCGCGTGTTTCGCCGAAATTGATTCCTGTAAGGGTAACGATTTCACCCATTCTGCCTGTTTTAGGATTTATTGACTTGATTTCCGGCGCTTTTGAATTACATGAAAGAAATAAAAAAAATGACGCGGCAAGCAATAATACATTGGTTTGTATTACTGTTCTTGGCAGATTACCTGTCATTTCCTGTATTGTTAGCGGTTCTTCTTGAAGCTCTGCCGGTTTCAGCGTCATTGGGATTAACGGTTATTACTATTTCAATCGACGGGGTGACCTGTTCTGGTGAACCAAGGGGATAATAATGTATTTTCTCATCATATTTCATTGGAATTGTCTGAATTGAAGTATAATAAGTGACAGTATTATCAGCGTCTGCAATCCAAATCTGACTGTGCGCGACCAGTACATTGCCGTCGCGGCGTATAAAAGGAGTGAACTGTACGGCAAGTACAATATTAGGACCTCTCATTTGGATTCCGACAGGGCTGCCAGGAATTGCTGTCTTGTTATTTATTTCATTCCAGACTGCTGTTCTGTCTCCTCCCAGCACTCTGGACTCGATATTTAAATTCAGTGCTTGTCTTCGCAGTCCCGGCGTCATTTCAGGGTTTTGATTTTGGGCAAAAAGCGGAATACAGGTAAAAAATACAAAGAGAATGTTGAATAAACCAAAAGAACGATGCATTATTATCTCCCAGTCTGCTGCTCTGTATAATCAGCGGCTCTGATTATTGCAGGCTCGCCTGACCTTGTAAAATTGCTTTCCGGCAGATTTATAATGATAATTTCCGCGCGATCGCTTCCCAAATATTGAAGAACGCTGTTCAAATCCGAGGCGGGCATCATATTGGGTATGGTATCGTATGCATTTAAAGAAACCCATTCGCCTGTTTCAACATGTGCGTTTAACACATTCGGCGCATTTGCGAAAGAGTTAACGGTATTGCCGCCGTTTGCAGAACCGCTGCGAACCCATATCATGGCTCCAAACAACAATACTACCGCAGCTGCCGCTGCAAGAGCGGGAAGCGGGACGGACAGTTTTCTCTGCCATACACCCGCATTGTAGGTGCGTAAGGTCTGCACTGGTCTTGACTGGAGTTTTTTCCAGACCGCTTTTTTGGATTCCTCCATTAACTCCTGTTCATCGTGTTTCCAGTTGAAAAACCCTCTGAAACTGTCAAGTTTCTCCCTGCATACGGAACATTCCGAAAGATGAGACTCCAGTTTCTCTTTCCAGGGAGAAGGAAGCTCTCCATCCATGTAATCTGAAATTAATTGCGGTTCAGGACACATTTTTACCACCTTGTAAAATAACGGCAAGTCTTTCGCGGGCTCTGAAAACCCGTACTTTCACATTTCCTTCGCTGATACCCAAGACCCTGCCAATTTCTTTGTAATTTAATTCTGCATACTCTTTTAACACCAATACCATTCTTAGATTCTCCGGCAGTTTTTCCAAAGCCTGTTTGACTTCTTCACTGGTTTCCTTTTTTACAAGTAATCCTTCTCCGGTTTCCTCCTGTCTTGTGTCTTCCTTAAATGCCCTCTGATAGGCTTTTCGTTCTCTTTCTTTGCGTTTCGCATAATTTAAGGAAGCGTTCTTTACCACACGGATAAGCCAGTATTTCGCTTCCTCAGGATTAGGGAAAACCATGTTTCTTTCGTAAAGACGAAAAAAGCTTTCCTGGCAAAGATCCTCAGCCGCTTCTCTGCTGTTGGTAACCCTGAACGCTACCCTGAAAATAACCGGAAAAGCCGAATCGTAAAGCTTTTTAAACTCAAGTTCGGATTTTAAACTCCTCGGCGCCCTTCCGTCTGCAATAGAACCGCCTTCTGCGGCTTCACTGCCATTTTCAACTGTATCCTCTGCCAACTTAAACAAAATTTTTCTCCATTTGTTACAAACTTATCTGCCGCCAAACAGTGCCTGACGATCCGTCTTCCAGAATTATACCGCGTTCTTTTAAACTCTGCCTTATTTTATCCGCTGTTGTAAAGTCTTTTGCTTTCTTTGCTTCCGCCCGTTTAGTTATAAGCGCTTCAATTTCCCTCGATAATTCTTCATTTTCGGCGTTATTTCCGCTATCTTCGAGCCTTAAACCCAAAATCTTATCCATATCATAAACGGCTGCCAGCGTTTCAGGCGAAGCAAATCCTTCCTTTAAAAGCCCCCATAATTCCGCCAGAGCACGGGGCGTATTGAGGTCGTCTTCAATGGCGCGATTAAATCCTTCTATATACCTGTTAATACCTTCCTGAGAACCGGTAATTGTGCTTCCGGCGGAATTGCCGCATTTTGCCGCAAGAGCGCGAATCTTGTCTGACAGCGACTTTCTGGAATTTCTTGCACCCTGGAGGCTTTCCATTGAAAACGCAAGCTGACTGCGGTAGTGGCCTCCAAGCAGGAAATATCTGTAATCCAGCGGATCAAATCCCTCATCAACGAGCGCCTGTAAAGTAAGGAATTTCCCTGATGATTTGGACATTTTTCCTTTATCCATTACGAGGAATTCATTATGCAGCCAGTACGACACCCAGGGTTTTTTACCTGTTGCTGCTTCGCTTTGGGCGATTTCATTGGTGTGATGAACCGGAATATGGTCGATACCTCCCGCGTGAATATCAAATTTTTCACCAAGATACTTCATGCTCATGGCAGAGCACTCAATGTGCCAACCCGGATATCCCCTACCCCATGGACTGTCCCAAACAAGCGATTGCTTTTCGAATTTGCTCTTTGTAAACCACAGTACAAAATCACCCGGATTATGTTTGTTTTCATCCTGTTCAATGCGGGCGCCGGCTTTTAAATCGTCCAGTTTTAACATTGCAAGTTCACCGTAAGCCGGAAATTTCGATATGTCAAAATAAAGATTGCCTCCAGCAAAATATGCATACCCGTTTTTCTCAATCTTTTGAATCAATTCGATCATTTCGCTGATATGCTCTGTCGCTTTGCAAATAACTGTCGGGCGGGTTATATTCATTCTATCCATATCGTTAAAAAACGCTTTTGTGTAAAAATCCGCTATTTCAAGAACGCTTTTTCCGCGTTCCTCAGCGGATTTTATCATTTTATCTTCGCCTGAGTCGGCATCATCGGAAAGATGCCCGACATCTGTAATATTCATAACATGGTTTACTTCGTATCCTGCCCGGCGAAGGGAACGTACCAGTATATCATGGAGCACATAAGCGCGCAGATTTCCTATGTGCGCGTAGTTATAAACTGTCGGTCCGCATCCGTAAAAACCAACTTTTCCTTCTTGTAAGGGGTTAAAAGTTGTTTTTTCACGGCCAAGCGTGTTGAAAAAAGAGAAAGCCATGTTGTTAGAGTAAGGGAAAACAGGAAAATATTCAAGGTAATAAGCTTGTTCCAAAAACTGAAGTTTTGGAACAGCTTCAATTAATGTATTAATTTATTTCACACAGCAGTACGAAGTTTTGTTTGTAATTTTGTCGAATAATTTATATGAACTGTCTAAGAAATAATAAAATTTATGAATTTATATTTATGCAGATCAAAAATCATGGAGGATAATCATACGTTTATATCAATCTGTCTACAATGCATCCGCGTTATAAACTGACTCTATTTATTCACCTAGATAATCAGACAATCTTCTGTAACATTGATTGACAATATGCTTCTGTTCAATATCAACCTCATTTCCTAGTTCATCGATTAACGATTCAAGGCTGGAAAGGCTCTCATTAAGGCTTGTATGGAAGCTCCGTGAGGCGCGAAGCTGATAATTTCCTTCTCCGTCTGTAAAAAGTCCCAGAAATCCCAGATCTCTTGCATCTTTTTTCCATACGACAGGTCTTACAAGGTTATCAAGTTGTTTTAAAAGCGCAGAAAGATCGGTAAGCGAATTAAAATTCTCCATGTAAGACCATGTGCGTGAAAAAATATTTTCAATATCCAAAACAGGCGTAAGTGATAATATAAGTTCAAGTTTTTCGCCTGCAAGCAGACTATATTGATTTTTTATTATTATTTTTCCTTTTAAACCTTTATAAACTGTTTCAGCGGCGTCTTCGCTGAGTAATTTTAATTTTTCCCACGGAAGCAGAACGGTTTTTCTTCCTTTGACAGCAATTATTTCAAATACTTCACCTTCAATTTTGATATTGTTTGTAAAGTCTCTCGCTTTTTTATGTTTTTCTCTCCGCTCTTTTTTATTTTTTCCCTCTGTTTGCTCTTCGCTTGCATTAAATTCCGTAAAAATACCAGGGTGAATTCGCTGCAGTAACGCTTTTGATAACGGAGAAACTGACATCGCGTACATTCTTGAGGTACGGACTATTTCTCCCGCTACAATGAAGGCAGGATCCGCACGGAACATTACAGATCCAGGATGAATAATTATTTTTTCCGCTGTTAAACTGCTGTATGTGGTATTTCTTCCTCTTCCTTCGCGCGCGCAGACAAATTGAATCATTCCGCGTCCTATACAGCAAAGATAATCGTCAGCATCCCTGCCGCTTAGCGGCTGTTCCCTGTAATGAACCGGTATCTTCATTGATGATAAAATTTCTTCAAGCTGCGCTGTAACATTCACAATTTCCGCCATCGCGCGCTCGTCAAGATAATTTTTTTCGCAGAATTTAAATTTATTCGCCGAATCATTGTAAAATTTAAAAAGTTTTAGATAGGAAACAAAATCCCCCGCGTCATCGCGGAAGCGGTGATGCGCCTGCCGCGCGTCAGTTTCTTCTCCGGGAGGAAGAATATAAGGGCTTTGCGTTGATAAAAAGGCGGCAGCGATCAGAGTCTCGCGAATTACATCGGGATATTGCATTATTGCTTCCACAATTATCCGCGATTGACGCGGCGCAAGCGGAAATTCTGTCATTAATTTACCGATATTTGATAAACTGCGATCTTTTTCCAGAGCTTCAAGTAAATTTAATGTTTCAATTCCGCTTATAAACCCCGCTTTATCGGGAGAAGCGATAAAATCAAAATCTTCAAAATTTGTTATTCCAAGATCCGCCATTCTAAGAATTACTTCCGATAAATCTGTGCGGAAAATTTCTTCTGTTGTAAAAAGCGATCTATTTTCAAAATCTTTTCTGGTGTAAAGACGGTAACATGATCCTTCCTGCGTGCGTCCTGCGCGTCCCTTGCGCTGATTCGCTGACGCTTTTGATACAGGAGATTCTATCAGGCTGGAAGTAAAAGTTTTTGGATTATACCAGTTAAGTTTTGACAGCCCTGAGTCAATTACAGCGGTAATTCCGTCGATTGTTACCGATGTTTCGGCAATATTGGTGGAAATAACAACTTTTGTTTTACCTTTTGGAGCTTCTTCAAATACTTTTTCCTGTTCTTCCTTTCCAAGTCTTCCGTACAGCGGAATAATATGTAAAAATTTTCCGATTGATGAAGAAAACGCAAGACGTTTCATGCATTCTTTAATCGCTTTTTCGCCGGGAAGAAAAATTAAAATATCTCCGGTTCGCTGTTCGTTTATGAAACGGGTTGTTATTGCTTCAATTTTCATCAAAATTGCTTCTTCAGCATTAATATTTGATGTAAAATTTTCATTTTTATCGTTGTTTTTCTTTTTCCAATCCCTGTTTTCCGTCCTTTGTCTGCTGTTTTCTGCTTTAAATTTAAATGAATGTCCGCTTTCAATTCTTTCTACAGGATCATAAATTAATGTAACAGGGAAACGCTGAGCATCGATCTTTACAATCGGACATTCACCGAAATATTCCGAGAAAATTTCCGCGTTGATCGTCGCAGAAGAGATGATAACTTTGAAATCACTTCGGCTTTCAAGCACTCTTTTTAATAAACCAAGTATAAAATCAATGTTTAAACTGCGTTCGTGCGCTTCATCAACCATTAGAAGACTGTATTTTGACAGCCACGGATCCAGTTTCATCTCCTGCAAAAGTATTCCGTCAGTCATTATTTTTATTTTAGTTTCATGATTTGTATGATCTGCAAAGCGCATTTTGTATCCGATAAGACCAGGAATGCAGGTATTTGTTTGACGCGCGATGAATTCACTTACTGATACTGCCGCGATTCTTCTTGGCTGAGTTACTCCGATGATTCCTTTCTGCGCATATCCTGCTTCATAAAGTATTACTGGAAGCTGCGTAGTCTTTCCAGATCCTGTAGGACTCTCCACAACAAGCGCTTGATTATTTTTTAAAACAGATAAAATTTTTTCTTGATTCTTATAGACAGGAAGTTCAATATAGTTCATAATAATTATAATAACGGCTTGATTAAAAAAAACCAAGTTGATATATTTGTTATTGAGAGAATAACACGGAGGATATTAATGAGTAAACAGAAAAATGTTTATTTCTTTGGTCAGGGCAAAGCTGAAGGCGATGCGAAGATGAAAGAAATTTTGGGAGGTAAGGGAGCTAACCTTGCAGAGATGACGAATTTAAAAATTCCGGTTCCGCCTGGATTTACAATTTCTACCGGCGTCTGCGCCGTTTATTACGAAAATAAAAGTAAATATCCTGCGGGTATTAAAGAAGAAGTGGAAGCCAATCTTAAAAGACTTGAAGCTGTAATGAAAAAGAAACTCGGCGATCCGAATGATCCGCTTTTGGTTTCTGTGAGATCAGGCGCCGCAGTATCCATGCCGGGTATGATGGATACGATTCTTAATCTTGGAATGAGCGATAAAGCGGTTAAAGGTCTTTCAAATAAAACAGGCAATCCGCGCTTTGCGTGGGATGCATACCGCCGTTTTATTCAGATGTACGGCGATGTTGTGATGGGAGTTGATCACGATCATTTTGAAGAAGCGCTTCACAACGCAAAGAAAAATAAAAAAGTGGAACTTGATACAGACCTTACGGCTTCTGATCTGGAAAAACTTGTCGAGCAGTATAAACAGATCGTTAAAAAAGACACGGGCAAAGATTTTCCGCAGAATCCGCTTGATCAATTATGGGGCGCGATTAACGCAGTTTTCGGTTCATGGATGTGCGAAAGAGCGATTAAATACCGCCAAATTGAAGAAATAAAAGGTTTAAAGGGAACGGCTGTCAATATTCAATCGATGGTATTCGGAAATTTCGGAGAGGATTCGGGGACCGGCGTTTGTTTCAGCAGGGATCCTTCAACGGGAATTAACGAATTCTACGGCGAATATTTAATGAACGCGCAGGGAGAGGATGTTGTTGCCGGTATCAGAACGCCGGAAAGAATCTCTACGCTCGAGAAAAGAAATCCTGAAATTTATAAACAGCTTGTATCGATAAAAAATCGCCTTGAAAAACATTTTAAAGATATGCAGGATATGGAATTTACCGTTCAGCAAGGCGTACTTTATCTTCTTCAGACACGTAACGGCAAACGCGCGGGAACCGCTGCTGTTAAATGCGCTGTTGATATGGTAGCGGAAGGTTTAATAGATAAAAATACCGCTATTTTACGCGTTTCACCCACTCATCTTGATCAGCTTTTACATCCGATGATCGATACAAAATCCCAGAAACAATTAAAAGCATTAACTAAGGGTTTGAACGCTTCTCCGGGCGCGGCTGCGGGAAGAATCGTTTTTAACGCTAAAGACGCTGAAAGCTGGCACGGAAAAGGCGAAAAAGTTCTTCTGGTGCGCAAGGAAACCAGTCCTGAAGACATCGGCGGAATGGTTGTTTCGCAGGGTATTCTTACTTCAACAGGCGGTATGACAAGCCACGCCGCTGTTGTTGCGCGCGGCATGGGTACTCCATGTGTTGCAGGCGCGAAGAGCGTTATGGTTCAGAGTGATAACACAGTTGATATCGGCGGAAAAGCGTTTAAAGAAGGCGACTGGATCACAATTGACGGTTCGTCAGGTGAAGTTTTTGAAGGAAAACTCAATCTTGTCGCGCCGGCGATTTCAAAAGATGTGAATACCTTCCTTAAATGGTGCGATGACGTGCGCGCAAACGCAGTCCGCGGAAAAGTAAAAGGCTTTGACGTTAGGACCAACGCGGATCAGCCGGATGACGCAAAACGCGCATTTGACTTCGGCGCGCAGGGTATCGGTCTTTGCCGCACAGAACACATGTTCTTTGATAAAGAAAAACTTGTTCACTTCCGCGCCATGGTTGTTGCGGAAACAGAAGTGGAAAGAAAAATTCAATTAAAGAAAATTCTTCCGCTGCAGCAGAAAGATTTCTTCGGCATTTTCAAGGCAATGGAAGGCCGTCCTGTTACAATCAGGCTTTTGGATCCGCCGCTGCATGAATTTGTTCCGCACACTAAAGAAGAGATCGCGGAACTTGCTTCCAACATGAACATGGATGTCGGTAAGTTAACTTCAATAATTGAGACTCTTATTGAAAGCAACCCGATGCTCGGTCATCGCGGCTGCCGTTTGGCTGTAACATATCCTGAAATTTACGATATGCAGGTTGAAGCTATCGCTCTTGCCGCCGTTGAATGCGCAAAACAAAAAATTCCTGTGCGCCCTGAAATAATGATTCCGATTGTAGTTACAGCAAGAGAACTCAAACTTCTTCGTCCCAATGCGGAAAAAATTCTTGAAAAAGTTTTTAAAGACTCCGGCGTTAAGGTAAATGTAGTTATCGGAACAATGATTGAAGTTCCGCGCGCTGCGATTCGTTCCGCACATATTGCGGAATACGCTGATTTCTTCAGTTTTGGCACAAATGATCTTACACAGATGACATTTGCTTTCAGCCGCGATGATGTTGCCTCATTCCTGCCTGTTTATTTACAAAAAAATGTTTTGGATGTTGATCCGTTTAAAACAATTGATGAGGACGGAGTCGGCGGTTTAATAAAACTTGCGATTAAAGAGGGGAGATCGCAGAAACCTGATTTGAAGATCGGAATCTGCGGTGAACACGGCGGAGATCCCGCAACTATTGATTTTTGCTTCAGGGCGGGATTGAGCTATGTATCATGTTCACCATTCCGTGTTCCTTTGGCGCGTCTTGCTGGTGCGCAGGCGGTTATAAGGAATTCAGGAAAAAACATAACGGGAGGGGACACAGCGAAGACTGAAAAACCCGCCGCTGCCAAGGTGAAAGGCAGTAAAAAACCTGCGAAGGGGGACAAGAAGATGGCAGTAACATCTGCGAAGAAAACGGCGGTGAAGAAACCAGCGGCAAAGAAAACCACTGCGAAAAAACCGGCTGCAAAGAAAACTGCGGCGAAAAAAACAGTTAAAAAAGCCGCGGCAAAGAAAGTTGCAACGAAAAAAACAGCTGCAAAGAAAACCGTTGCAAAGAAAAAAACAGCTGCAAAAACAACGGCAAAGAAAGCCGTTGCGAAGAAAAAAACAGCTGCAAAGACAACGGTAAAGAAAGCCGTTGCAAAGAAACCCGCTGCAAAAAAAGCAGCAGCCAAGAAAACCGTTTAGTAAGGGTTTTTTGGTTATATAAAAATGTTATTTTTAGGAAAGACCTTTTCAGGCATTTTCCGACATGCGGAAAATGTCTGACAGGTCTTTTTTTTATCAATCGTTGTGGTAAAACTAAAAAAATGATGAAACATAACCTGAAAGGCAAAATAATTCTGTCTTCAGTAATTATTCTCTCAATAATATCTGTTAATTATTATTCAAAGAAAGCATCTTTGATATTTACAGATAAAATTCCTTTTCCTTCACACAAACCGACAATGGTTATATTTTTTCCAATGTCCAAATCTGCAACCATATTATGTTCTGAATCCTTAAAATATACATACACATAATCAGCTTCATATTCGGATCCTGAACTTCCTTTCCAGGTAGTTACTAATTTTACGTATGGTTTTTTTGTCAGCAGATCTTGATCAATGCCTTTCACAATACCAGTTACTCTTAAGAATTTTTCTTTATAGGTATTATCAGCTCTTAATGTATTTTCCTCATAAGCATTATAAAGAGCAATTGAAGTTACAGGCATTGCTTCGGAAGCCATTTTTGCTCTATCTTCTCCGCCAGTAGCAGATCGAACAGCATCTTTAACAATAGAACTGTCGGAAGTAACATCAACAACAGCCTTTGTTACAGCAGTGCATGTGTAACAGGAATATGCACAGACAGCGGCAATAATAAGAAAAATGGCAATTATAACCCATTTTATTATTTTCCCGATAATTGAAGCTCCTTTTTTCACCCCATCTTTTAATGTTTTACTTTTGTAATCACTCATAATGTCCTCCTAATCCAAAATTTTTTGCCTTTTTGGCAATTTTCTTATATCCATCTATACGATGTATACACTACATTTTACAGATGTTTCCAAGTTTGTCAAGCCAAAAGAATAATACACATATACTAAAAGGTGTAGTATGACAGAGAGAGAATTATTAAAAATTTTTGGCTCAAACATAAAACTTTATAGAGTCCGTCTAAAATGGTCCCAGGCTGAATTAGCAGAAAATATTAACATTTCAATAAATTTTTTGAGTGACATTGAAACAGGAAAAAAATGGGCTTCGCCGATAACAATGGTAAAATTTGCAGATATTTTTAATGTAAAACCTTATGAACTTCTAAAACCAATAGATTTAATACCAGAAAATTATAATAGCTTCATTAATAAATTTGCAGAAGAAATTCATTCTGCAGTTGAACAAATTCATACAAAATATCTAAAAAAATCAAAAATTAGGTGAAGTTTTCGTTCTTATTCGCATCTTTTCTATCTTCCATTTTACTCGTTTAATATAGACAAAAATAACGAAATTCATCTGCATGAAGCGGCGAGGAGCGCTGAAGGAGCTTCCGCTGCAAAATCAGGATTCTCTTAATTCCTCCCTAAACCCGCCGATAATTGAACAGTAGTGGTAAATTCTCACTACCGGAGGTTTTTTTGATCAGAGGATTGTATACCGGCGCCAGCGGTATGAGGGCGCAGCAATGGCGGCTCGACGCTGTAGCCAATAACCTTGCCAATATCGATACAGACGGTTACAAGAAGGAAACGGCTGCTTTTAAGGCTTTTCCGGAACTGCTGCTGCGGCGGCAGGATGATGACGGGGTCTATTTGCATCCCTTTGGTTCGGCTGATGCCGCTCCCATAATAGGGAAAATGGGAACGGGCGTTGAACTTAACGAACTTTTCACCGTTTTTACCCAGGGCGCGTTGAAGGAGACTTCCAGCGATTTTGATCTTGCCATGGACGGAAAGGGGTTTTTCTCTGTCGCTACTCCTTACGGCGAGCGTTATACAAGAAACGGTTCATTTGTTTTAGGCAAGGAAGGATACCTTGAAACAAAAGAAGGTTATCCTGTTATGGGTGAAAACGGTCCAATCAGGGTAAAAGCAAACAATTTTCAGATTGATAAAGACGGCAGGGTATGGGTAAATGCCGCATATCCTGATGATCCTGATGTTATGGTGGGAAGGGAATCAAATATCTGGGAAGAAACTGTTCTGCTGGATACCCTTAAAATAGTCGATTTTGAGTTAGATCGTTATCTTCAAAAACAGGGATCAAGCCTTTACCGTGAAACAGAGTATTCCGGACCTGCGATAATTCTTGAAGAAGGCAGCCGTCCCCGTGTTTTTCAGGGTTTTACAGAGGCGTCAAATGTTGATCCTGTAGTTGAAATGGTTCAGATGATAGAAGTAAACCGTTCGTATGAAGCAAATCAAAAAGTAATTCAGTCAGAGGATCAAGCTCTGGGTACATTGATTAACCAAGTAGCGAAATTCGCGTAATTTACAGGAGATAGTAAACAATGGTCAGAAGTTTATGGACAGGTGCGTCAGGTATGATTGGTCAACAGGCCAATATTGATACAATTTCAAATAATCTTGCAAACGTAAATACGCACGGTTATAAGATGCAGAGGGCTGATTTTGAAGATCTCATATATCAGACTATAAAAGTTGCGGGGACTCCAGCTACGGAAGATACTGTTGTTCCTGTCGGTATTCAAATGGGGCACGGCGTCAAGCTCGCAGATACAAAACGGGTTTTTACCCAGGGAGCGCTGCAGAATACAGGCGTATCCACAGATATCGCCATTACAGGCGAAGGTTTCTTTAAAATACAGATGTACGACGGCAGCATGGCGTATACGCGTAACGGTAATTTTCAGGTCGATAATGACGGCAGAATGACAACAAGCAACGGCTATTGGCTTATTCCGGATATAATGATGCCCGAGGGTTTTTTGCCTGACACTATTAATGTTACCAAAGACGGCAGGGTCAGCGTGAAAATCCCCCTGGGCGACGATCTTGTTGATGTTGATGTCGGCAGGATTGAACTCTACCGCTTTCCAAACCCCGTCGGTCTTACAGCGCTGGGTGAAAACCTGTTCAGGGTCAGTCAGGCTTCAGGAGAGGCAATCGCCGGAATACCGGGTTATGAAGGAATGGGAACGCTTCAGCATAAATTCCTGGAGATGTCAAATGTTTCCATTGTGCAGGAAATGGTGAATTTAATTGTCGCCCAGCGCGCCTATGAATTTAATTCGCGCACCATTCAAACAAGCGACAATATGCTTGGTACGGCAACAACATTAAAGAGATAAAGATTGATTTGAAGTTTAATAAACAGCAGTCTGTGAGGGTTTAAATATGGATATTACAGGTTTAAATATACAAAATCCGGCTTCGTTTTATGCTGACAGTATCAATATGTCCTCATCTCCGGCAGCCGGCGCTGAAAGCTTTGTTGAAATTTTAAAAAGAGCTTTAGCAAGCCAAAACGCCGGTTCTGCTGTTCAGGCACACAGCCAGCTTATTGATAAAAACGACAGGCTTTATGAGTTATGCCTTGAGCTTGAAACGTTTTTGGTGAAAAACCTTTTATCCAGCATGAGAAGTACAGTGCAGAAATCCGGTCTTGTTGACGACAGCTTTGCCGGAAAAATGTACGAAGACATGTTATACGATGAATACGCGAAAAGCTTCACGAAAAAAGCGAACTTCGGTCTTGCCGAACAGGCATATAGGCAATTAACAGGCGCGGCGCCTGCTATGCCGGCTGAGTAAGTATAAAAGCCGTTATATTGTAAAAACCGTGAGCGAACGCGATTCCGTGAAGAGATTGAAAACGCAGATAAATAAAAGCAAGAATCACGGCTGAAAAAAGCGAATTTAAAAATCCCCACGGTCCTTCATAAATATGGCAGATTGAAAATAACACCGCGGAAAAAAATACCGCCGATACCGCGTTTAGTTTCAGTTCATCTCTTCTTGCAAGGAAATAAAACCGGAAAAAACTCTCTTCAAGGTATGCGGCGAAAATACAGGATAAACTCAGTATCGCCCATCCTGCGGCGGTCGAAGGAGAACGCGCCGGCATCCGCATGAGAGTTTCTCCAAAATACGACGATGAAAACGCAGCCGCAAACCCAATAATTAAAAGACACGGAAAAGCGATCAGACACGAAATTATATCGTTTTTACACGGTTTGATTTTACAGTCTTTAACCTGCTTTACCCTTAAAATCATAAACCAAATCAGGGCAATCGAAGGAACACTGTACAGGAATATTTTTTGAAGTTCCGCAGTGACGGAAAAACCTTCCGCCGCTGTTTGCGGACCGGAGAAAAAAATTATTATAAAAAGCAGTAATGCTTCTATGTAAATTCTCAAATTCTTCGTCCCTGCGGATTATTTCATGACACTGATGTATTTCTATATTATAATCTATAATATGATGATTATTAACAGGAAATCGGAGTAAGCCTTGATACCTTTTTTCTTTTTTTCTCTGGTAATACTCGGCGCTGTTTTATATTTGACGAGGTTCAAAAAAGACAGTTCCGGCGGCTGGCTGCAGTTTTTCTCGAAAGGAAAAGAGGCTGGTTTTACCATCAGGGATATGGAGCAGCTCAGGCGTCTTGCGACTTCCTGTAATATTCCCAACCCTGTATCGATTTTTAAATCTCAAAAACAAATGGAATTAATAATACGCTCCATGGTTAGTTCTGTGCGGACATCCGGAGAAATCAACGATTGGGCTGTTCAGGATTTTCTTTCCAGACTTTTTGATTATTGTAAAAAAATCGAAATGGAAACATCTGACAGTAAAACCCGCATAACAAATTCCCGCCAGATCAGCGAAGGTCAGACATTAAAGATTTTGGTTCCAAATACCGGCGTTTTTAAATCGGAGGTTGTTAAAAATTTCGGCAATTATCTTACCATTTCCCGTCCTGTCGGCTCAAAATCAAGCGCTTCCATGCAATGGTATAACATGAAAGTATCAGTTTATTTCTGGCGTGAAGATGACGCCGGCTATGTTTTTGATACTATTGTTATTGACGAGGTTTTCTCAAAGGGCATTTCCTCGCTGAAAGTTGAGCATAACGATTCGCTTTTCAGGACGCAGAAGCGAAAGTCCCTACGAATCAAATTTACAAAACCTGCTTTTCTGTATCTTGTTAAGGAAGTTGATAATCCGCACAAGCTGGAAAAAACCGCAGGGCTGCGCGTTATGCTTGAGGATATTTCCGATACAGGCTGCTCTTTCAGGGTAAGCGGACAGGCTTCATCAGGGCTTCGTCTGAAGGTACAGTTCTCTCTTGGCAGAATCCCTGTTTGTATGCCCGGAACGGTAAGGGCTGTTGAATACAATCAGGAAGCCAATATTTCCCTGGTGCGCATGGAATCTGACCCTCTTCCAATCGGAACGCGAAACCATATTCTCTGTGAAGTGTTTGATCTATTACCTGAAGACGATGAAGAAGAACTGCCGTTCAGGGTGCTTGAAGAAGAAGCCGCTGTAAAGGAGGAAGCCAGTGCCTAAACAGGTTAAAATTCTCGTTTTGCTTGTTTTTCTCTCTTCTTCCGCTTTCAGCCAGGCTCCGTCTCAATTCAGCGTAAACGGAAATTTAAACATTGACGAACTATGGCAGGTCTTTACAGAGTATCCCGATTCTGTGTCTAAAGCCGATATGCTGATTGCTCTCGGCATAATGGGAAAAAACAATGCCGGTATCACTGAAAAAATCAATAATTACCTGACAGAATTAAATGATAAATTTGCAGCGGGAGAGAATGTAAATTACTTGATGGTTTCCGCATCAATTTCCGCAATAATGGAACTTGACGACATCTCCTCATACCCCGTTCTTTTTACAGTTTTATGCGCCGGTTATCCTGAAGTAATTGCGTCAGAAGCGCGCGGGGCGATTGATTTTATTAATGGAAATTTATTTTTATTTTTGTCGGATGTGGTTAACAATAATCCTCCCGTGGAAAAATTTGCCGCGGTAAAAGCCGGAATTGCCAGTGAGAGGCTGAGCATGTCCGAACGCGGACAGCTCGCTATGTTTGCTCTTGAACAGGCTCTTTTGGACGAAGAAGAAGAAAACGCCAATTTGGACGCGATGCGTTATGCCGCTGTTCTGGAACTCGCTTCGCTGAGATGGACGCATGCAAACTCTTTGGCTGTCAGGCATTATTACCGAATATTGAATGATTATCATCAGGGGAATATTTCAAAAAGCCGTTATATCGAAGCGATTACCTGTCTCGGCGCGGTTGGAAATTCACAGGCGGCTCTTTTACTTGGACTGCAGCTTGGACTCATTAATGCCAGAACTGAAAGAACAGGCAGCTTCGATCCTGAAGTAACCCTCGCGATTGTAAAAGCCCTGGGTTATATTGGAACAAATGCCGCTTTTGATCATTTGTTTTATGTCAGTTATTTATCTTATCCGGACTACATAAAGATCGCTGCAAGGGAGGCGGTAGATCGCCTTAAATGGTAATTCCTGAAATAAAAAACATAAATCCTCGTCCTCTTCTGTGTACGGCTGTCTGCGCGGCAATTGGGTTTTATTTTTTGTCCCAGCAGACTGCCGCATTTTGCATAACGGTTTTAATTTTATCGCTTGCTGTTATGTGTCTATTCCGCGTTTTATCTTTGTTTGATCCGCAGAACCGCGAATTGCGCATGGCTGCTGTATGCGGCACTGCCTGCGCGGCGGGACTTATGCTTGGAATTTGCGCGGCAGGAGCGGGAAGAAATGACGCGCAGTTTACCCTTCCGCCGGAAAAAATTATCGCTGTCGAAGGAGTCCTTCTTGAAGACCCGCGCATTATCACAGGAGGGAAAGCGATGGTTTCACTTTCCCTTAAAAGATGCGCCGCAAATGGCGGGCTGCGAGCAGGTTCAAAAGGAGAGATAACTGTTTTCTTTGCGCAGGAGAACGCCGGAAAGCTGCGGGAATTCGGACGCGGAACTTCCGTATTCGCGGAAGGAAGACTTTATTTAAACAGCAATTCCTTTTCCCGGCAGCCGCAATGGACATTCAGCGCAGACTCTCTTCATGTTGTCAGGGGCGCGTCTGCGGTTGAGCGGATGAGAACGGGGATAAGGCTTGATCTTGTAAGGCGGTTTGACGGTAAAAACTGGAGCGCTCTTTCGCTTGCGATGCTTGTCGGTATACGCGATAATCTTGACAATAATCTGACGGACGCTTACAGAAGCGCCGGGCTTTCCTATATTCTGGCGCTCTCTGGAATGCATCTTGCGGTGTTAGCTGCATTAATCGCTTTCCTTCTTAAAAAACCGCTCGGTCTGAGAGCGGCTGCGATTGCAGGTGCTGTAATAATTGTTCTTTACTGCTTTATAGTGGGACCGATGCCAAGCCTGAACCGCGCGGCTCTTATGTATCTTCTCGGAACGCTTGCAGTACTCGGGGCTCTTCCCAAAAATTCAATTTCAATTCTGGCGCTCTCCTTTCTAATTCAGGTTATTTTTTCTCCTTCATCCGGAAATACAATCTCTTTTATTCTTTCGTATCTTGCGATGCTTGGCATTTTAATAATTACAAAAGCCATTGTATCGCTTTTTTCAGGAAAAATTCCTGATTTTCTCCTGCAGCCTTTAGCGGTATCTTGCGGAGCTTTTTTGGCGACAGCAGGCGTTTGCAGTTATACCTTCGGTGATTTGGCTCCTGCAGGAATCATTGCAGGTCTTATCGTAGTTCCTGCAACGACTGTTTTTATGATAGGTTCAATAATTTTTCTTGTTCTGGATTTTTTTTCATTTTCCGCCTTACTTGATTTTCCCATGTCTCTCCTGTATCAATTGATGGAAAAAACGGCTTTTACCGCCGGAAAGCTGCCGTCTGTTTCCATGAATCCCCAATTTATCCTTCTTTTATCAATTGCCGTTTTGTTGTTCATAATTATTTTTGAAAACACGCGCCGCAAATGGCGGCTGCGGCTGCAGCCGTTTTTATGATCAATTATAATTCTTCATCTGCCCTAAAAACTTTTCTTGAACGGGAAGAACTTGGCATGCGGAAAAAATTCGGACAGAATTTTCTGATAAATCCATCTGTCAGGCAGACGCTTGCCGATACGCTTTGCGTATCTGATATTATCAGCGGAGAGGAAGTATGGGAAATTGGTCCGGGGCTCGGCGCAATGACGGTTCTGCTTCTTGAAAAGGGATTGAAAGTCCGTGCTTTTGAAATCGACAAGGGATTTATCCGCTTATTAAAAGATTTATTTTCAGATAACAAAAATTTTTTACTTGTCGAAGGCGATGTAATGAAAACTCGCGCTGAACAGAAGGAAAAAGCGCGCTACCTTTTTGGGAATCTCCCGTATAATATTGCCGCTGTATTAATGGCTGAGTTAATAGAGGATAGCTGCCTGTTTGAACGCATGGTTATTACAGTGCAGAAAGAAACCGCGTTGAGAATGGCGGCGTCTTCAGGCTCACCTGATTATTCATCTTTATCGGTGTTATGCGCCAGCGTCTACAGGGTAAAACCTCTTATGACAATAAAACCTTCGTCGTTTTTTCCGCAGCCGAATGTAGACAGCATGGGAGTTCTTTTTGAAAATAAAAACGCTTCTTGCCGTCCTGAGGTTTTCACCCCGCTTGTCCGCGTCTTGTTTTCCTCAAGGCGTAAAATGATAAAAAACAATCTAAAAAATTTTATAGCTTCAATGGTACCGTCAGCAGGCGGGGAAATATGCGAATCTCTTCTGCGCGAAAACGCCCTGACAGGAAATGAACGCGCGGAAAATCTGGAACCGGAGGTTTTTTTATCTCTTGCCAAGTCTATCGAGAATATGCGAGTATATAAAAAGGGATGTCGATAACCGGGAATATTGCTAAAGTCGAGGAGAGGATTCAAAAAGCCTGCGATTTATCCGGCAGAAAGCGGGACGAAATTATCCTGATGGGTGTTTCAAAGTTCATGCCTTTAAATGCCGTGGAGGAAGCTTTCCGCGCCGGTATTGAATATTTCGGTGAAAGCAGGGTACAGGAAGGAATGGAAAAATTCGATTCCTTCAAAAAAGAACATCCGCAGGTAAGTCTTCATATGATAGGCTCTTTGCAGAGGAACAAGGCAAAACAAGCCTCTCTTTTTTTTGACTGTATTCAATCGGCGGACAGGTGGCAGCTAATAGAAGAGCTTGCAAAGCATGTTCCTGCGCGTAACAAACCACTTGAGATTTTACTTGAGCTGCATACGGGAGAAGAAACAAAGAACGGTTTTTCATCATTGGACGAACTTTACAAAGCTGCGCAGTTAACGCTGGAGAAGACCGGTTTAAAACCCGCCGGGCTTATGACGATGGCGCCTTTTACGGATGATACTGAGGAAATACGCGCGTCATTCAGGCAGCTTGTTAAAGCGCAGAGTGAACTGCGCAGGCGTTTTCCTGTAAAGGAAAACTGGAACTGTCTTTCGATGGGCATGTCAAACGATTTTGAAACGGCAATTGAGGAAGGCTCCACAATGCTAAGAATAGGAAGCCTGATTTTTAAGGATTAGTTTATTCATGAAAGAGAAAGTTTTTATTTTTTTATTATTTGTTTTTCTTTTAACTCCGCTGTCTAAGGCGGCGGCTCAAAGCAGTGTTCTTGAAGACGGAGAAATTGTCTTTAATACTTCAGGTCTGCCGGATTGGGTTAAAGACGTGCGCCGCTGGGATATCATTGCTTTCGGCACTTTTCCATTTTCCATGTTTTTTACCGCTTTTGCGGTTGATATATTCCGATGGGGTTTTGAAAGCGGTTTTAGTTTTTCCATGGAAGGACGCCGTTATGCGCCATGGCCGTTTAAATCCGCAGGAGCGGTTGAGCTTACAAGCGGAGAGTTTACCAGAAACATCTGGATTGCGGTCGGATTGTCGGCGGCTCTTGCGTTTGCCGATTTACTCATTGTAAAGCTGAGACAGAGAGATGAGAAACGCAGGACTGACAGCAGCCCTCCTGTTTCCGGAGGAACGTATACCATAGAAAAAATATCACCGGATGTGAAAACAGAAGAAATAAATTATACTGATGACGCTTCAATTATTGATGAAAATGTTCTGAAAATTTCTGATTTAGCGGCGTCTGATTTGGAATAATGCCGGAAATTTCCCATGTAATAAATGAACAAATTCCGCCTGATCTGCGGCTTGATCGTTATGTGTCAGAAATCCTGCGTCTGTTTTCCCGCTCCCAGATTAAAGCGCGTAATGCAAGAGCCAAAGTAAACGGAAAAGATGTTAAATTTTCAAGGTTTGTTAAACGCAATGATGTTCTGGAACTATTCTGGGATGATTTTTCTCCTGAATATATTATCCCGCAACCTATCCCGCTTGAAATAATTTATGAAGATGAAAGATGCGTTGTAATCAGCAAGGCTCAGGGAATGGTTGTTCATCCCGGAGCGGGCAACAGACAGGGAACGATGGCAAATGCGCTTTATTTCAGGATGATGAACAGGAACTTATCCGATGATAATATAAATCTGCGTTCCGGTATTGTTCACCGTCTGGACAAGGAGACATCAGGCGTCATCATTGCCGCTTATGATGAAGAAGCGCACGCTTTTCTGGCGCATCAGTTTAAAACACGCAGGGCAAGAAAGACTTATATCGCAATAGTTCAGGGTGTGTTAAAAGAAAGAACTGGTCGCATTGAAACTTTTTTATCCAGAGATCCGAAGGATCGCAGATATTTTTCCGTATCTTCCGCCGGAAAAAAAGCTGTCACTTTCTATAAAACTGTAAAAATCTGGAAAAATCATTGTCTTGTTTTACTCCGTCCAAAGACAGGACGCACGCATCAGCTGCGCGTACATTTAAAATATTTGGGAAATCCAATTATGGGAGACCCTGTTTACGGCGGCAAAGATAAAATTTTCCCCGAAGCAAATTTGATGCTTCATTCCAGGCGTCTTGAAATCACGCTTCCCGGGGAATCACAGGCGCGTGTTTTTTCTTCCGCTGTTCCGCAGAGATTTATTGAAATAATTAAAAAACTGGACAGGTTAGAGAGCGGAAATGGAAATTAACACTCCTTATATTCTTGAAGAAAATAAAGATTTCGCGGTTGTATTTAAACCGCCGAAAATGCATACTGCCGCTAAAAATATTTCTTTTAAACAAAGGGATTCAAAAAATGAAAGTCATTTGTTTTTATGCGAAAATAACACTTTGCTTGACTGGTATTCAGCGAATTCTTCTTCAGTCTTTGACGTCATGCATCGCCTTGATTTTGAAACGCACGGGCTTGTTCTTTTTGCAAAAAATAAAAGTAGTTATGAATATTTTAAGTTTATACAGGATAGAGGGGAATTTAAAAAAGAATATTCTGCGGTTTGCGTTCCTTCCGGTTTGGATTTCATTTCCGGTTTTCCTGCGCCTCCTGTTTTTTCTTCACTGGACAAACCTTTTACAATAGAGAGCTGGTTTCGTCCATTTGGTCCCGGTAGAAAACTGGTGCGTCCTGTTATAGAAGACGGAAAAAAACACAGGGAAATTGCAGCAGATAAGGAAAGTTTTTATAAAACGGAAATTCTTAAAAAAGACGGAAATGTCTTTACAGCGCAGATAATGCGCGGTTTCCGTCATCAGATAAGATGCCATCTTTGCTGGATAGGTTTTCCTGTAAAAAACGATCCTTTATATCCGCAGGAAAAAAAAGAAAGTCCGGAACTTGCTTTACGCGCTCAAGCTTTGTTTTTTTTCGATCCAGCAGGTGAAAAAAGGGAGATACGAATAGACGCCTTAATAGAATGCGGATAATTTACTATTGAAAATCCTGCGCATTAAGGTAAAATGAAGTATGAATACTGAAGAAATTTTCAAACCTAACTCTTCAGTTTATTGTGTCGGGATAAAGGGGACGGGAGTCTGTGCGCTTGCAGAGCTCATGTATAATACAGGGTTAAAAGTTTCCGGCAGTGACACAAGTGAAGTTTTTTATACCGACAAAATTCTTAAAGAACTGAATATTCCCTTTTATGAAAACTTTGACGCTTCCCGGATTGGTCCGGAGGTAGATATTGTCATCCATTCTCCGGCGTACAGCGCCGAATCCAATCCCGAACTTGCCCGTGCTCTGGAATTAAATATTCCCGTTCTTGGATATCCGCAAGCTCTTGGCGCGTGGTCTGAAAAATTTGATTCAACCGGAGTCTGCGGCGTTCACGGAAAAACCACAACCGCCGCAATGTGCGGAGTAACGGCAAAAGCCGCATTTCTTCCTGCGCAAATACTTACAGGCAGCGCCGCGTTTGATTTTGGGGGAAGATCAACTCTCGATCTGGGAAAAAAATATTTTATCGCCGAAACCTGCGAATACCGCGAACACTTTCTGTCATTTCATCCATCGCGCATTATTCTTACATCGGTAGAAATTGATCATCAGGATTATTTTAAAACTTATGAATCAATCCGCGGCGCTTTTGTCAGATATTGCAGTCTGCTTCCCGAAGGAGGACAGCTTATTTATTGCGCTGATGACGCGGGAGCGAGCGAAGTCGCAGGTATAGTTGAAAAAGAGAAACCGGAAGTTAAATTGATACCATATGGGTTTTCCGCCGCCGGTGATTTTAAAATTGTTTCATTCAGGGTAGAAAATGAAAGAAGCGTTTTTTCCCTTGCTGGATTTCCCGTTGAATTTAAATTACGGATTCCGGGACGGCATGAAACGCTGAATGCTGCGGCGGCAATCGCGCTTACCGCTTCATTGGCAAAACAGGAATCTTCCGAAAATGTTTTTGAAAAAGAGAAAATCCAGTCTGTTAAAAATGCGCTGGATAACTTCAGGAGTACAAAACGAAGGAGTGAGATAATCGGCGAAGCAGGCGGAATTACATTTATGGATGATTACGCTCACCATCCCACTGCCGTCAGAACAACCCTTGCCGGTCTGAAAAGTTTCTATCCGAAAAGGCGGCTTGTTGTCAGTTTCATGTCGCATACATATACAAGAACATCAGCTCTTTTGGAAGAATTTGCGTCCGCATTCTTTGACGCTGACATTCTTTTTCTGCACAGGATTTATGCGTCTGCAAGGGAGGACTACAAAGGCGGCGTTAACGGAAGGACTCTTTATGAAAAAGCGCTGGCAATCCGCGGCGGAGAAACCCGTTATGCTGATGAACCCGGCGACGCCTTCTCCCCGTTATGTGAAATATTAAGGAAAGGAGATATATTTATCACGCTGGGCGCGGGAAACAACTGGCCTTTGGCGGAAAAACTTTTCGCTCATTACAGGGAAGCCGGAAATGGTTAGCATGACAGGATACGGTTACGCCGGTAAAACAGGAGATGATATGTCAATCTCTGTTGAGATCAAGGGATACAACAGCCGTTACCTTGAAATTTATGTAAATCTTCCGCAGTGGCTTTCAATGCTTGAATCGGGAATACGCGAAAAAATTTCCTCTGTATGCGGCAGGGGAAAAGTTGAAGTTTATATCCGTGTACGTGAATTTAATGTTCCTGTCAGTATCAGCGTAAATACAAATACGGCAAAAGCCTATTACAACGCGATTAATGTTCTTGCAAATGAACTTAACCTTGATGAAAAACCGGCTCTATGTACTCTTTTGGAACTGGACGGTGTTCTTGATATTGAAAAAAACCGCGACGATGAACGGTACTGGAAAGAGATAGAGCCGCTGTTAAATGAAGCGTCAGACGACTTCCGCGCTGAACGCGAAAGAGAGGGAAAACATACCCAGGATGATATACTTGTAAACTTAAGTATTATTGAATCCTCAATAAAAAAAATCTCGTTACTGGTTCCTGCCGCTGAAAACACAATCAAGGAAAATATCAAAACAAGGTTTGCAGAAGTTCTTGGCAGCCATGTTGATGAAAACAGAATACTGGCGGAAATCGCGTCTTTATTGCTGAAATATACAATTTCTGAAGAAATTTCGCGGCTTAATTCGCATTTAAATGAGTTTAAAACGGAAACTGAAAATAATTCAAAGCCGGGAAAGAAACTCGACTTTTTATGCCAGGAAATAAACAGGGAAATAAATACAATCGGTTCCAAGAGCGCTTTAATAGAGGTAAGCGCCGAAGTTGTAAAAATGAAGGAAGCTCTGGAAAATATAAGGGAACAGCTAAGAAATGTCGAGTAACAGGGGATAGGGCATATGAGGAAAGATTTAAAGATCGCCATTTCAGGAAGAAGCGGCTGCGGAAATACGACAGTCAGCAAAATGGTCGCGGACAGTCTGGGTTTGCGGTTCATAAATTTTACGTTTCGTTCCCTTGCAGGAGAGCGCAGTCTTGATCTGAATGAAATGCTTTTTCTTGCTTCAAATGATGATTCTATTGACAGGGAAGTGGACAGCCGCCAGGTTTCTCTTGCGCGTGAAGGCGGCGGCTGCGTACTTGGTTCACGGCTTGCGATTTGGATGCTTGAAGAAGCTGATTTAAAAGTTTATCTTTACGCGACAGCGGAGGTGAGGGCAAAACGCATTATAAGCAGGGAAGGCGGAGATATTTATGAAGTTGCGGCTTTTACCGAGCAGCGCGACAGGCAGGATCACGGACGATATCTGCGCATTTACAATATTGATACCGACATTTATGATTTTGCCGATCTGATTATTGATACTGATAACAGGACACCGAGGGAAATCACGGATTTAATTGCAGAGAAAGCGAGAGAGAAAGAAATTCGGAAGTAAGCGGAAATGATTAAGGAAATAAATCCGCAAAAGAATTCCATTGAAACAGATAAAAATGTTCAGAAGTCAAAAATACCGCCGCCGCAAACTGTAAAGACATCCGTTTCAGCCGCTCTTCGTTCTCCCGCTTCGCTGGCTGCTTCAGCAGGTCTTCCATCCGATAAACTTTCCGCTTCCATTGTTTCAATTGCGCGTTTTTTTTATCTCCCGCTGAAACCGCAGCTTCTGGCGGACATCCGCCGTCAGGTTTTAACGGCGGAACAGGCTGGCGTAAAACAGACCGATGCAAAACAACCCGCTTCATTGATTTCACATAACGATGTCAAAAACCGGCAGGCGCTTGCTCTGGCGGCTTGCGCCGCGGAAAGCAAAGCGGCGGAACTTCCGCCGAAGGGATTTGAATTATACGCTGAAACGATCGATCCCGGCTGGCAAAAACGCCGTGACGGTGAAAAGCGAAACGATAAAAATCAGAATGAACATCAAAATGAAGAAAACACTGCATCCAAAACCGCTCTTGTTAACCCTTCATTATTAAAACAGATCGCTCTTGATACTGCTGAAAAAAATCCCCTGCTTTATGTATTAAACAGACTGCCTGGAAAAGACGGTCAGCGCTGGCTCGTGCTTCCTTTTAATTTCCTGCAGGACGGCAAACAGTTCCGCGTGTCAATAAGGTTATTGCTTGATGAAAGACAGGCTGTTGATCGCAACATCCTCATGGCTGTCGATGTTCAAATAAATGATATCGAACAAGTTAAAAATAAAAATATTAATTATGAAGAATCTCAGAGACAGCTATTTATTTTTGAAACTGTTAACGGAAACCATTCGAGGCTTACTGTATGCTTTAAACCTGATTTAATGCCAAAGCCGGAATTAAAAATAAAGAGCGAGTTGTCAAAATTATTGGGCATTCCGTCTGAGAGAATATTTTTCAAACCTCTATCGGATGATTTTTTTTGCGAAGCGGAACTGGAAGATTTTCCTGCACTTGATCAGGCGGTATAATATGAAAAAGAAAAAACTGGCATCGGCAGTCGGATATAACAAAGGCGAGGCGGCGCCTGTCCTGCTTGCATCGGGAAGGGGCAGGGAAGCCGAGCGGATCATCGCGATTGCCGAAGAAGCCGGAATCGCCGTGGTGGAAGATACGGCTCTTGCCGTTCTTCTTGACACAAGCGCTAAACCCGGCGATTTAATACCACCCTGGTGCTGGGAAGCCGCGGCAAAGGTTCTCTCTTTTGTGATACAAATGGATAACAGGAAAAGATATTGACTTTTTTCTCCTTTTTTGCAAATATCAGGGTATCAGCGGCTGTCGTATAACGGCTATTACCCCAGCCTTCCAAGCTGGAGACGTGGGTTCGACTCCCATCAGCCGCTCTGTAAGGTTTTTTTGATAATGAATCAAAGAGTATGAGCGTCTGCCTTCGGGCAGCCGCTCTGTAAGGTTTTTTTGATAATGAATCAAAGAGTATGAGCGTCTGCCTTCGGGCAGCCGCTCTGTAGGGTTTTTTGATAATGAATCAAAGAGCGTGAGCGTCTGCCTTCGGGCAGCCGCTCTGTAAGGTTTTTTTGATAATGAATCAAAGAGTATGAGCGTCTGCCTTCGGGCAGCCGCTTAATTATAGGGCGTATAGCTCAGCTGGTTAGAGCGCTTGCTTTACACGCAAGATGTCCCTGGTTCGAATCCGGGTATGCCCATGTTTTGATAACGGAGGATAATTGTGAAAAAGCTGCTTTGTATTTGTATTATTGTTTTATCCGTAGCTTATATTTCCTGTCAAAAAAATAATTCAAACCAACAAACAAGCGGAATGACTGTTCGTCTTCTTACCGATGCCACCGGCGTTGATGATAAATCATTTAACGCCGCAGCGTGGCGGGGGATTCTGGAATATTACGGAGACACATGGGAGAATCCCAGACAGAGAGGGAGCGTTTATGACTGGGTTACCGCTCAAACTCAGGATATGTATATTCCCAATCTCAGGCAGGCTACAGATGAAGGCTATGATCTGATTATCGCCACAGGTTTTACATGGGATATGGCTGTCGATACTGTCGCTGCGGGAAATCCCCAGCAGAAATATCTTATTGTTGATGTTGACTGGCTTGAATCGACAAACGTAATGCAGGCTGTTTACGCCGAGCATGAAGGTTCATTTCTGGTCGGCGTTGCCGCGGCGTTAAAAGCGCTTGAAGACGGAATTGTTAATCCTCGCTTTGGTTTTATCGGCGGTGTACCGGGCGCTGTTATCACAAAATTTGAAGTTGGTTATGTTCAGGGAATTCTTTCCATAATCCCCGACGCGCAGATTGTTGATTATTATGTAAACAGTTGGGGTGAGCCTGCTCTTGCGAAAACTCAGGCAAAAAACTGGTATGACTCCGGCGTATATGCGATTTATTCGGCGGCGGGCGGAAGCGGAAACGGGACAATCGCGCAGGCTAAAGAATATCGTGATGCTGGAAGAAATGTCTGGGCTATCGGCGTAGATTCCGATCAGCATGAAGAGGGAATTTACAACAATGCAGGGGATTCCGCCGTGCTTACTTCCATGCTAAAAAGGGTAGAGAGCAGCGTTCTTTACGCGCTTAACGCGGTTAAAAATAATTCTTTTTCAGGCAAGATAATTACTTTTGACTTAAAAGCTGAAGGCGTCGGTTATTCAACAGCCAACTCCGCCATAAGTAAAGCCATAACTGATCAACTGGAAATTGTAAAAAGAAAAATTACAAACGGTGAAATTCAAATTGCTCCTACTCTTGCAGAAGCAATGCGTCTTCCAGGTTTCCCGCAAAACTTAAGAGCAATTGACGACTAAGATTGAAGAAATAGAAAATAAAATTCTTCGCGCCTTTACAGGAAACGCCTTTACATCCGCAGCGGCTGTTATTCTCGGTTTCCTGACGGCGACTTTTATTCTTGCAGCGATTGGAAAAAATCCGTTAAACATGTATCAGGCGATTTTACAGGTAGTGAGCGGTTTTGATTCGCGGCACGGAACGTGGAATGTGCGTTATATCGGCGAATGGCTTGTAAGTTCCATTCCCCTCATTCTCTGCGCCCTGAGCATGGCTTTTGCCGCGCGTTCAGGACTTTTTAATATCGGCGCGGAGGGGCAGTACATTGCAGGTCTTACAGCCGCTCAGCTTATAGCTTTTTATTTTCCGCCTGTTCCTGTTCTGCATTTGATTGTCGCTGTAACAGGCGCGGTTTTTGCGGGCGCTTTATGGGGAGGCATTGCCGGTTTTTTCAGAGCGCGCTATAAAGTTTCGGAAGTTGTAGCAACCATAATGATGAATTATATCGCTCTTTATGCGCATCGCATTGTTACATTGAGGATTCCGGGAAGCAATAGTTTCAGGACTCCTGATTTTCCCGCAACAGCATCTTTATCAAGTTCGATGCTGTCATCCCTTACAAACGGTTCAAGACTTAATTATGCTCTCTGGTTTACAATCGCGGCAATTATTATTTACTGGATCATAATGAATAAAACCGCGCTGGGTTATTCACTTAAGGCGACCGGCCTTAACAGGAATGCCGCTTTTTATTCAGGCATGAATGTTAATTTGAACATAACTTCCTCAATGACAATCGCTGGAGCGTTCGCGGGTCTTGCCGGAGTTTCTGTTTCTCTGGGAATATTTGTAAACGGGCGTATTCTTACCGCGTTTGACGGTTATGGATTTGACGGTATCGCTGTCGCGCTTGGCGGGAATTGTTCAGCCGTAGGGATTGCGGTGGTCGGACTTCTTTTCGGAATGTTAAAATCAGCGCAGCCCCTAATGCAATCCCGCCAGATACCGCGTGAGATTGCTTCGATCATTATGGGGTTGGTTGTTGTTTTTATCGCGCTGCGCACCGGAATACAGTTATTTATTGAATGGCGTCTAAAAGAAAAAGCACGTAAAATGAATATGGAAACTCGTTGATGGAACATATTTTATTTTTTACCGCGATGATACCCTCAACTTTAATGATTGTCGCTCCAATACTCATCGCTGCAACAGGCGGCATGATTTGTGAACGTTCAGGAGTTGTCAATATCGCTCTTGAAGGGCTTATGGCAATGGGCGCAATGACAGCAGCGATCACGCATGTTCTTTTGGAAACAAAAACCGGTTTTTCAATTCCGCTGTCTTTAATATTTGCCGCACTGACAGGCTGTCTTTTTTCGCTTATTCACGCATTTGCCAGCATCACCCTGAGAGCCGATCAGGTTATCTCCGGCACCGGTATAAATCTTTTATCAAATGGGATAACCGTATTTATCTGTCAGTTAATATTCCGAATGGACAGAAGCATGAACTACAGGATGGGAATGAGATCGGGGATTTTTGGAATTTATCCTACTATTTGGATTGCGCTTTTGATTTTACTTGCCGCGTGGTTTATGATTTACAAGCGTCCCTGGGGTTTGCGTCTTCGCGCCGCAGGCGAATATCCTCATGCTGCTGCTTCATCGGGAGCCAATGTTATCGGTATTCGTTATACAGCAGTTTTAATTTCCGGTCTTCTTGCCGGTCTTGCAGGTGCCTGCATTGTTCTTACCCAGGATATTCAATTTACAGTTAACACAATTAACGGAAAAGGTTTTATCGCTCTTGCTGCGGTTTCTTTCGGACGCTGGCTGCCACTCGGCATTCTAGGTTCCAGTTTGCTCTTCGGAGCTTCTTCAGGAATGGCGGTTAATATCGTCAATCTGCAAAGCCTGGATTTTCTTCCATCGGAATTTTTCAGCATGCTTCCTTTTTTGATAACCCTTCTTACCCTTGTTATTTTCAGCGGAAAAGATTACACTCCCGCGTCTCTGGGACAGCCTTATGATAAATCAAGACATTGACGGCAGAGTTATTTATCTGTAATCTATACTAATGTACAGTACGTTTATAGCATATCTTCTCTGGTTCCTTTCCTGCTTTGGGCTTTTTGGGTTTCATCGTTTTTATCTTGGAAAAATACCAACGGGAATATTGTGGATGTTTACCGGCGGCTTCTTTGTGGTAGGCACGATTTATGATTTTTTAACTTTGCCGAATCAGGTAAGGGAAGCGAATATCCGCAAGGCTATTCTTGACGGAACTGTAAGAACCAATAATGTCTCCGGTCAGTCATGGCGCAGCGTAGGTGACGGAGAAACCCGTATTGTCCGTGACAAAGAACATATTGAAAGAACCATTTTAAAATTGGCGAAGACAAATAAGGGAATTCTTACCGCAAGCGAACTGGCGCTTGCAGGAAATATTTCAATTGAAGAAGCGAAAAATAATCTTGATGCAATGGTTTCAAAAGGTTTTGCAGAGCTTCGCGTTCGTCAGTCTGGTTCTCTGGTTTATGCAATACCCGATCTGATGGATAATAACGAACCGCTTTTGGATATGTAGAGTCTATTTATCTAAGTACGACTTCCGTCCTTCCAAATCCGCCGGTTTCCGGTCTTGAAAAATAATAATCTGCTACCGCCGGTTCCTTTTTGAGGTAGTCATGAATGCCCTTTTGAAGAATTCCGCTTCCTTTTCCGTGAACAACGGCGAAATTTTTTAAACCGCTGAGAGAAGCAGCTTCGATCTGGCGGCGAAGAGCGTCTTTTGCTTCTTCAAGCCTCATCCCCAGTAATTTCAGTTCGTATACCGCGCTGTATTGCGAACTATATTCAGCCGCCCAGGAGGGACGCACAGCGGCTTTTTCCGCAGAAACGGGAATCAAATCTTTCTCTGAAAAAGTCATCTTTAATGAGCCGACTTCCACTATCCACGAAGCCGTTTTCGCGCTTTTTTTATCTGAGCGGATAATTACGCCGCGCTGTTTTGAGATTCCTGCCATTACTTCCATGCCGGGAGCGAAGGCGGCTGAGCTTTCTTCATTTGATGAAAATGAAAATTGTTTTCTGATCGCCTGCTCTTCTTCATCAAGGGAGTCGCTTTCATTTTCAACGTTACGCGCAAGCTCGTTAAGGAATTCCTTGACCTTCAGGGTTTTTTCGCGGGTAACTTCTCCTTCTTTCAGCTCGCGGACAAGGTTTTCAAGCGTTTTGCGGCTTTCTCTTAACAGAAGCTGGAGTTTGCCTACGTGTTCGCGTTTTAATTCTGCTTCCTTCTGACGAAGACGCAGTTCCTTTAGATCAGCATTTCTTTTTTCTTCTTTCAGTTTTTTCAATTCAATCGCGCTTTTATGTTCAATGCCGGCAAGTTCCCTCTGTTTTTTTTCAAGTCCGCTTATTATTGCCGATATGTCGGATGCTTCTTCGCTTATGTATTTTCTTGCTCTCCCGACAATTCCGCTGTCAAGACCGTTCGCAAGGGCTATATCAAGCGCTCTGCTTTCACCGGGAAGCCCGGCTACAATTTTATATGTCGGCGACAATGTCTGCGTATTGAATTCGACAGAGGCGTTTTCTACACCCGCTCTTGTGTACCCGTAATTTTTTAAAATACCGTGATGGGTTGTAATAATCATTCTTGATTTTTTATCGATCAAAAAATCGAGAATAGACATGGCAATCGCCCCGCCTTCTTCAGGATCGGTGCCTGAGCCAAGTTCGTCAAGGAGAACAAGTGATTTTTCACTTGCATGGGAAGTTATCGCGGAAATATTTGTTATGTGCGCGGAAAAGGTTGAAAGGGACTGATCAATGGATTGTTCATCGCCGATATCAGCAAATATTCCGTCGAATACGGGAAGAGCGCTTTCTTCTTCAAGCGGGAGAGCCAGTCCGCTTTGATTCATCGCGGCAAAAAGCCCCAGTGTTTTAAGCGCGACAGTTTTTCCGCCCGTGTTCGGTCCTGTGATTATAAGCGTCCGCGTGCTTCCGCTCATGGTGATGTCAACCGGAACAGCTTTTTTCAGCATGGGGTGGCGAGCCTGCCTTAAAACAAGCGCGTCCCTGTTTTTCGCAAAGCAGCCTTTTGTTTCTGCCGAGTATCTTGCTCTTGCCCTTAAACATTCAAGTTCCATAATTGTTATGTGAAGTGTTTTTACGCTTTCTGAATAAAAAGAAATTTTTTCAGTTAATTCACGCAGTATTTTCTGGATTTCCGCATCAAAATTTCGTTTTTCAAGAAGAAGTTCATTATTTTTATCAACTACATCAAGAGGTTCAATAAATACCGTCTGCCCGCTGGATGAAGTCTCATGAATTATCCCGCTGATGCGTCCGCGGTAATTTGCTTTAACGGCGATAACCGCCCGTCCGTCGCGCTGCGAGGGAAGAGGAGACTGAAGCATTCTTTTATACTCGTCGTCTGATGAATAGCGGCTGACAGCTGTTTTTAAATCCTTTTCAAGGCTTTCAATCCGCCTTCTTATGGCGCGTAACGCCGGAAGGTCGCGTAAATTCCCTTCCCTGTCGATTATTTTGAATATTTCCATAGCGGCAGGAGAGCAGTCAGGAAACAAATCGCTGTTCAGCATGTCAAGAAGAGCCTGTCTTCCTTCATCAATGGTGATTCCGTTTCTCTCTTTTATAATCCATTTTTTAAGTTCCTCGCTGCGCTCGATAAAAAGACCGGTTGCCAGCGCTTCATCCAAATCAAGTACAGTGCCTGCTGTTTCAATTTTCGGAAGGAGAAATCCTATTGAAGGAAGCCATGAACGCGGTTCGTCATCGCAGAATTTTATCAGGATTTGAATCGCTTTTGTTTTTGCTTTTAATTCTTCCGCGCAGTCTTTGAATAACGGTCCGGAATTTTTGAGTATTTGGGCGGCTTCGGCGCTTAATGCCATTGAAGATACCTTTTCAAGTATTTTCGGATATTCAAGCAGATTTAAAGTTTTTTCTGTTAATTTTTCCCTGTCAATAATCACTAATATTTCCCTTTAAATCATCGTATATTCTCAGAAAACTCTCATAACGATCTTCGTGAATAACGCCGGCGGCGACTGCCTCCATTATTTTACATCCCGGTTCTGTTCTGTGAGAGCAGGACAGACCGAAACTGCATTTGCCTGCAAGAGGCGTAAATTCCTTCATGTGATAAATAAGCTGCTGCGCTTTTATTCCATCAGGTATAAAAAGCCGCACTCCCGGCGTATCAATATAACGCGTTTTTCCCGGCAGTTCAACCATGAAAGACATTGTAGTTGTATGAACTCCCCGGTCGTATTTTTCATTAAGGCTACCTTCCCTGATATTCAAGCCGGGCTGAAGAGCGTTTAGAAGGCTCGATTTTCCAACTCCTGACTGACCTGTTAAAACAGAGGTTTTGCCTTCTGTTTCGCGGCGAAGATCATCAAGACCTTCTCCTGTTTTTGCGGACAGAAAAAGGACTTTATATCCAATATTTTTATATTCTTCCAGACGTTCGTAAACATCAATATCGTCATTTTCAAGATCGATTTTGTTGCAGATAACAAGAGCTTTAATTCCGGCGATGTCCGCCTGTAAAAGAACGCGATCAACAAAGCGCGGTCTGAAAGGAGGGGAGAGCGGGGTGCAAAGGCATAAAACCATATCAACATTTACCGCAAGAAGCTGGCTTAGTCCTTCTTTTTGGTTATAGCGGCTGAAAATATTATTTCTTTTTTCTACCGATATAATTTGTGCTGTGCCGGATTTTTTATTGTATTCAATATTTACACAGTCTCCTGGAGCCAGAGGATTGTAAAAATTTTCACAGGATTTTAATACTTTTCCCTTTATACGGCATTCAAGTTCTTTCAATCCATCTTCAGTCTCCGCTCTGACCGTAAGAACATTGCGCGAACCACAGAAAATCTCGCCTCTTATAATATCTGTTTCATTTTTCATGGTTCATCAAAATAAAATAATTCAAATCCCATTTTTAAAGCTCTGGCTCTCCATAAGGGGTCTTCCATTTTACTGCCTGTTAGAAGAAATTTATATTCAGCTTTTGAATTTTTACCGGCGCGCAAATTATTTTTATCCAACAGGTATTCAATGCGTTTTGTAATGCCGGCAATCGAATCAAAGACGATGATGGAAGGACTGGCTTCATTCTGGAATTCTTCAAGAAGATACAGAAAATGAGTGCATCCAAGAACAAGGGTATTTACATTTTCGCCGCGGAATTTATTAATATATTTTTTTACAATTTCTTTTTTTTCGCTGCCGTTTGCCGCGTCAAATTTTTTTTCAACAAATTCAACAAGTTCGGGAGCGGCTATTCCGGTTATCTCGCAGTATTTATCGGTTAAGTCCAGACTGTCAAGCTCTTCAATTGTACGTTCTGTTGCAAGTATCCCCACTTTTCCGTTGCCGCATGAGATTGCCGCAGGTTTCAGCGCGGGAACTGTTCCTACAAACGGAATTTGCGGAAAATTTTCCCGTAACGCATTGATAGCCGAGATTGTAGCTGTATTACAGGCAAGCACGGTTATTTTGGGCTCTGTTTTTTTCAGGAATTCTTCCATGAGCGATACAAGAATGGAAGCTATTTCTTCTTTATCACGCGGACCGTAAGGAAAATTTTTTTTATCAGCGAGATAAAAAACAGATTCCTGCTGATTGTTTTTTAAAAAATCTCTGCAATAAGGAATTCCGCCAATGCCGGAATCAATAAACAATACGGGTTTTTCTTTCATTTTTACTTGAATAAATCATCGAATGCCGCCCTTGATACTTTAGCTTTTTCCATGTCTCCCTGCTGCCTGCCGCTCTGACGGCGGTATTTTTCGTCAAGAAAAAACCAGTCGCAAAAATTTGCGCGTTCCCTGTCAGGCTGAGCCTCCGCGCTGCTTTCACGGCAGCCGCCTCCAGATCCGGGAAGATAAAAACGGCAGTTTCTGCATGAGCGCAGATCTTTTCTGCAGTCAGGGCAGCAGGCAGAACGGCCGATTGGCTGCTCGTTTGTAATTGGCGATCCGCAATACCAGCACATGGGTTCATTGTACTCTTTACATGACTGGCTGTAAAGATAAATATGTGATACTTTGAATTCAGGATGTTTACGAACAAGCCGTGCGCCGCAGGATGCGGCAGACCCGCAGTTACAGGATATAATTTGTGTATTATTCATCTTGCAAATCCGGAGCGGGAATATTTGCGTATTTGTAATTACATTGAGGAAAATAGTACAATCAGGAATTTAAATGTTTCAGGGATGCATTTTGAAGATGTAGATTTTTCCAATCACCATTTTTACGGCTGCAATTTCAAGGAAGCTTCGTTTAATAATTGTAATTTTTCTGGCTTTAAAATAAGAATGAGTTTTTTTGATTTTTCAAGTTTCATAAATTGTGATTTTACAAAAACAGATTCCCAGTTTATTTCATTCGCAGGTTCCAGTTTTAATAATTGTGATTTTTCAAATTCAGAACTTGTGCATATTAATTATGAAGGAGCTGCAATAATTAATACGTCGTTTGACAATACCAATTTATACAACAGCCGTTTTATCAGCGCCGATTTATCAAAAGTGACTTTTATTAATTGCAATTTAAAAAGGGTTTATTTTGCAAGTGCGAAACAGAAGGATATGGTATTTAAAGCGTCAAATACAGCGGAAGCAATATTCGAGAAGGAAGACCAGTGAAACTTTTTTTTCAATACTGTACATTTGGGTTCAGCAACTGCTACATTCTGGGAGAGGAAGAAGCGGGAAAAGACAGACCGAATGCCGCAATCGTTGTAGATCCAGGAGGTATGGATAATGCGATTCTTGACTACATCGAAAACAATAATTTTTTTCTTAAAGCTGTTTTGGTGACTCACGATCATTCAAATCATGTCCGTGGACTTAGAACGTTAAAACGCATATACAACGCAGAGGTATTTGCCGTGAATCAGAGCATCATGGATCATAAAACAATAATGGTAAAAGACGGCGACAGGTTTATCATCGACAGTTTTCAGGTGGAAATTATTTCCATACCAGGTCATTCTTCTGATTCTGTTGTATACCGGATAGGGAATCTGCTTTTTACAGGCGATGTTCTTACGGCGGGGTTATTGGGCAGCACAGCAAGCGCTTACGGAGCCACTACGCAGATGAACAAGCTGCGCAGCCGTCTTCTTTCGCTTCCCGGCGATTTTATTGTGCTGCCCGGACACGGTCCTCCTTCAACGCTTGAAGCTGAACGACGTTTTAATATGGATATAATCAATTACGATATTAACCGCAGCAGGCAGCCTGTTTTCAAAGTCGATATCTGACTAAAAAAAAGCCTGCCTGCGGAGCAACCGGAGACAGGCTCTTTATATCTGCGTTATCTGCTACTTTTTAAACCTGAGCGACTCAAGGGTTGATTCTCCGCGGCGGATGCCGAACCATAATTCACTCGCTGTTTTTTCACGTAACACCTTGTAAAACACCGCCATATCACTCACATTCTCGCCGTTTATTGAAGTAATCAAATCACCCTGTTTTATGCCGATAATATCGGACGGGCTTCCGGCAACCAACTGATAAACAAAGAGTCCCTTTACATTCTCATCAATATTTAAATTCTGCCTGATTTGATCAGTCAGTGGAATTAATGAAACACCCGGCCAGAGTTTTTTATTATCTGATGCAATTTGATCCGTACGCGCTTCTATACGCACAGGGAAGTCCCTGTTTTGTTTATCCCTGATAACTGTAAATGTCGCGCGATCTCCGGGTTTAAGGTCTCCTACTATCATCTGAAGCTGATTTACGCCTCTTACTTCCCTGTTGTTTACATGTGTTATAAAATCGCCGGCTTTTAATCCGCCGTTATCCGCAGGAGAGCCGATGAAAACCTGCGAAGCAAGAGCTCCTCTTTTTCCTTCAAGCCCAAGTTCAGTAACAGTATCCCTGTTTGGATCAATAAGTGATACGCCGAGCCATCCGTAACTTGTTGTGCCGGTTTCGATAAATTCGTCAATTGATCTTTTCGCGTTATTGATTGGAATGGCAAAGCCAAGACCGACGTTTCCGCCGCCTGAAAGATTGCTTGCGATCCATGTATTGATACCGATAACTTCTCCGCGGATATTTACAAGGGGACCGCCTGAGTTACCCTGATTAATCGGAGCGTCTGTCTGTATAAAATCATTGATGTTTCCGCCCGGACCTCCTGTTCTGCCGACTGCGCTTACAATGCCCATGGTCACTGAAAATGAAAACTGCTCTCCGAGCGGATTACCCATCGCAATCGCCCAGTCCCCGACAGCGACTGTGTCAGAATCACCTAACACTGCCAGCGGATAGTGATCGTTGGTTTTAAAAGAAACGAGGGCAAGGTCTTTGCGTTCATCCTTTCCTACAAGTTCCGCAGGATATTCCTTGCCTTCTTTTGTCGCGATCCTGATTTCAGTTGCGTTATCTACAACGTGGTTATTTGTAAGCGCATAATAAATACCGTCTTTATGACGGACAATAAGCCCCGATCCAAGACCGGCTGAACGGAACTCGCGTTCCTGACCGTCCTGTCCTCCTCTGTCACGCGGTCCGAAGAAAAACTCCCAGGGAATTCCGTTAAAATTCGGCACTTGCTGCCTTCTTACAGATACGGTTTTCAGCTCTACGACAGAAGGCAGCGTTTTATCCGTTATGGATCGAAAGACGGTCTGTAAATTTTCGGCTACAGCAAGGGAGCTTGCCGGAATTATAACAGTACTTTCCTGCGCCTGCACCCGTGTCCCTGAAGAGCAGGAAAAAGAGAAAAAAGCCATGGTAAAACCAAAAATGGCGCCAATCAGAACTAAATTGAAGATGAACAGGTTTTTTGATGATAATTTTTGAGTAATGTTCATAATAACTCCTGAAATTTTTATTTTTTATTTGTCTGCAGAAACAGTAACATTGCAGATTCCATATAATAACAAATATATAAATGCCTTGATAGTTACAGGGCGAAAAACGCCATTATTCTTCGCCTTCGGCGAGGGTAACGATGGCTTGCGCCCTTTGAACATATTTGGAAAGTTCTTTTATATTAAAGGCTTCTTCCAGAAGCAGGGCGTCATTTTCACTGACACCCTGTAGCACGTCAATGGGAAGTTTTTTAAGCTGGTTGAAAGAGTTTTTTTCGTATTTCCTGTCAACTAACTTGTTTATGTTCATTTTTGATTATTCTTCGCCTTCAGCAAGCACGCAGATCGCCTTTGCCCATCTTACATATTTGAGTTTTGCAAGATCGGCAACGGTTTTCACTTTAAAGGCTTCTTTGAGAAGTTTTGCGTCTCCTTCACTGATACCCTGAAGCGCGTCGACAGGAGACGCGGCGATCTGTTTTAGAGATAATTTTTCATATTTTTTATCCACAAATTTGTTAATATTCATTTTAGACACTCCTTTTAAATTAATTTAATCAATTTCCTATAATATTATTTTATAAAAAAACTGTCAAGCTTTTAAAATACATATTGCTCAAGCGGGTCTGTCAGTATCTCGGTTTTGCCGCCGTGAACAGCAATTGTATGTTCCCAATGCGCCGATATTTTTTCATCAGCTGTAACAACTGTCCATTCATCATTAAGAATTTCAATGTTTCCTGCGCCTGCATTTATCATCGGCTCAATCGCGAAGACCATACCGTTATTCATTTTTGGATTCGGTCCGTGCGGGTAATTCGGCACCTGCGGATCTTCGTGCAGGTACAGCCCCGTTCCGTGTCCGCAGTATTCCTGCACTATTCCGTATCCGTGAGACTTAGCGTGATTTTCAACCGCGCGCGAAACCTGCAAGAGTCTGTCTCCGGCTTTTGCCGCTTCTATTCCCCTGTATAAACATTCCATGGTTATTTTATTCAACTTGCGTATTTCTCCGCTCACATTTCCGGCTTCTATGCTTACAGCCTGATCGCTTATAAAACCGCCAAGTTCAATGCCGCAGTCAAGCGAAACAAGGTCTCCCTCGCGGATACGTCTTTTTGACGGAATACCGTGGATCACCTCTTCATTGATGGAAATACAAATCGCGGCAGGGTAGGGGGCGTTTATTTTTTTTATGGTGTAACCCAGGAATACTGGTCTGCCTCCCGCTTTTGCAATCCAGTCTCTCACCCACATATCAATCTCTATTGTCTGAACTCCCGGTTTTACAAGAGGAATCAATTCGCGGTACATTGCAGATAACATCTTGCATGATTTTCTGATGCCGTCAATTTGTTTTTCATTTTTAAGGCGAATCATGCTCTTAATTTCTCCAGTGTTTTTGCCATTGATTTTTTAAATCGTTTTTCATCCTGCGCAGAAAAACCAAGCTTCATCATTGTCTCAAGGCAGTCAATCCATGTTTCTTCGTCTACCTGCGCGCCAAGCCTGAACCTGACGATGTTCTTCAGGTAGTTTTCTATTTCCGGCGTGAAAAGCTTAAAATAAGAACGGCGTCTTTCTTCCGCAAGAACAGCGGACATCAGTTTAAACGCTTCAAAAGAAAAATCCCTTTTGTCAAGTTCTTCGGCGAGGATGTACTGGCAGTCCATCCAGTCTTCACGATCAAGATATTTTTCAAGAGTAAACCGCAAGCCTCCGTTTTTCCGCCAGATCGCGATTGCTCTTTCTTCTTCAAAATGAAGCAGTTCAAAAAATATTAATTTTGCCTGACTTGCGGGATTTTCCTGATCATTAAGCCATGTTCTGTAATTAAAAGCGTGTTTTTTTAAAAAGCGCGAGTATATTCTGTCGTAATCATAACGGCGTTCCCTGCTTGATAAAATTTCATAAGCGTTTATAAGAGCGCGCATTGCTTCGCTCTGGTCAGAACCCGCGATGTCAGGGTGAAGCAGTTTTGCTTTTTCCCTGAACGCCTTTTTTATTTCGGAAGACGAAGCGCCCTGTTCAATTCCCAAAAGTTCATAATAGTCAGCAGGTTTGCCCGCGTTATCTGCCATAAAAAATGCCGTTATGCGCCGATATGTTTCCCAAGAGCTTCTGCGTGAGGAGCGCTCAATAACAAATCGCTCCAGTTAACAATCATTCCTTCTTTTTCCATTGCGTACATCAGGCGGGAAAGCGCGCGATTGCTGAACAGTCCTGTTTTTTTTATAAAAGCGGCGCTTTTTTTCCCCGAAAGAGTGCTGCCTGCTGCAAGCAGCCTTGGAATTTTATCATTTATCTTTCCTGAAAAGAAAGAAACAGGTTCAGCCGCAATTGCGATATATTCATAACCGGGAAGTCTCATGCCGTCGTCTGTCCATAAATCAATAATATCCGCGCGGTGACCCATTAACTGCATTCCTTTTGCAAGAGACTGCACATAGTCAGGAGGCTGCCTTTTAACAGCAGGCGCGCTAACAACGGCAATTCTCATTATTTTCTATTCCTCTTCCTGAGTCAGTTTCTGGTTGATTGGGAAAAGAAGTCCTACCAATAAATAAATGCCGATTCCAATTTTTAACAGCACAGGGAAACCGCTTGATACTGAAAGCAGTCGCGCAAGAGCGCTTCCTACAAGAGAAAGTCCGCCGTTCATACCCCATGCCCACGGAAGAAGATGAGGTTTTCTTTCCTGTAAGCTGTCAAGCCCGTTTGGATACGGAATACCCATAAAAAACGCAGGAGGCGCGATTACAAGCGCCGATATTAAAAAGCGGGTCATCATGGACGCAGAATTAAACATGGCAAGGAAGCTGTCCAACCCAAGGATATAAAAGATAAACCCTCCGGCAATTAGAACACAGGCAATCGGAACGACAAACATTCTGTATTTCTTAAAGAGACTGCTTGTAATGTTTCCGAGAGCGGATGATATCAGCATTACTGTTATTACCATGCTTGTCGAATATGTGGGATTTGATAAAAACACAGCAAGGCGCTGTATAAGATAAATTTCAATCAACATATAGCCAAGACCCAGACCTGCGTAATAAAGAATTACCCCGAAGGTTCCCCTTCTTTTTTTGAACAATGTTTTTCTTTTGCCTATAACGGGGAGCAGTATTACAATAAGACCGAATAAACACGCCTGTATCAACATTGCGAATAACAAAAGATATCCCCACTCTTCGGAGATGTCACCTAACTGATCCAGATATATCCGCAGTTCGTCCATTTTCAGGAAACCAGTATAGTAGGGACGGGAATCCATGATGGGTCTTATGTCAAAAATATATTCTTCTTCTATCCTCTGGGATTCTCCTGCAAAGAAAAGAGGTATAACAGTCCGGTACATATCGGCGTTTGTAAATGTTTCAGATTCTTCGGTATCATCTCCGTTTATGTCAGCTTCAAACTGGTTACGGTAGCTTCTCATCAGAATATCAAAGTTGCGCACAGGTATGTCTTCGTCGGGAACGTAAAAAAGTTCAAACGAACAATTTTTTGTAAATGTATTAAGGTCGTTAATATCACGCGGACTGAAACCTCCTTTTCTGACAAGAATGGTTGAAGTAGACCTTAAAAGCCCGAATGAGTAAAGGGATTTTTCAGGTTCCTCAAAACCAGCTTCATGCATCGCGCGGATTATTGTGTTTAACAATCTCGGTACGTTTCTGGGAGGATTTAATCTGTCCCATACAGTCACGGAAAGAACGCCGCCGTCTCTTAATCCGTTAAAATATTCCTTGAAGGCTTCCACTGTATATTTAAAATCTTCGTGTACCGCGTAACCTCCCGAATCTGTAAGACCTACAGAGTCAATCAGGCTTATTTCGATTAGATCATAGGAGTTTTCATGATTTGCGCACTGCGAGCGTCCCTCTCCCCTGATAACATTTATTTTTTCATTTTCCAGAAGATTACCCGTAAAGCGGGAAATTGAAGGATCACCGCGCAACAGATCGATAAATTCCTGAGACGGCTCCACTATGTCAATAGAGCGGGCTCCGTTGTATAACGCGACATTGGCGTTGATGCCTCCGCAGAGATTTACAAGAAGAACGTCAGGATTACTCAACATCGTATATGGAGCCGCCATCGGAAGAAAATCCATATAAACTTTTTCATCTTCCTTAAGCTGACCCATTATCCCAATCGGACCTGAGCCGTCAATAAATAATCCCCAGTAAAGCTGTGTCGGCAGGTTTTCGATTTTTAGTACAGCGTTATCTGAAAGCCCTGGAGCGAAATGGAAATATCTTGATGCGTAAGTATGAAATTCCCCCGCAGGTCCGTATGAATGATGAACCAGAGCGGAATCTGCGTATCTTCTGACATAACTGATGTCTTTATAATCCGATATTCTGATGTTTCCCCATAAAAAGGTCATAAGAAGAGAACCTATCGCAGTTATTGAAAGACCTATAATATACGGAACCGGGAAATTCCATTTTCCTTCGGTTCTGCAGGAGCTTAAAAGAGCGGCGATTATTGTAAGAGCAAGGATGGGAAGTAAAAGGTACTGCGGAGGAAGAAAAAACATGAATAAAACGATGAATAAACCTCCGATACCTGAGCCGATCATATTCCAAAAGTAAACTCCCTGGATTCTGTCTTTCAGGACAATAAAGGTAATTCCCGTAAAAGCGGCGATTAAAAAAAACGGCAAACCGTAAATGATATAATAGGCTCCGATAAACCAGAGCTGTCTTGTATCGGAAGCAAGGAATATCGGGTTAAACGGAACCATCTGGGCGAGGATAACCGCTCCGGACATGAACAGAGGTAAAAGTATAGCCAGAATTGACATATACATTTCCGGTCGTTTCATTATGGTTTTTTCAACAAAAGTGAGGATAATGCCCGCCAGCCCGATGCCAAGCAGAGCAGTTGATATTACCAGTGCGCCGAAGTTTGACCAGCTCCCGACTGAAAAAACCCGCATTACATAAAGCTCAAAAGCTATTCCAGCTACAGATATAAAAAATAGAGCTGCTAATTGATTTTTCTTCATTAACGGGGATTGTATCAAATTTTTTGTTTTTATTCAATAAAAGTATTTAAAACCTTTAGTTTTAAGTAATATTGACATTTAGTTTTTTCATCTGTAAATTGAATTTGGTGTTAAAATGATAAGTATGATATTGGATTTCTTCAAAAAAACCATACCGGCTCCTCTCGTGTTTACCGTGTTTTTTGGGGTTCTTATTGGGACAGCTTTCGGGCTTTCCATTCCGCATATTTTTGTGACTAATTTTGAAAGAGTATCCACCTATGAAGAAGTAGCGGCAAGTTCCATGGTTGAGGAAGCTTTGCGGTTTACCGGAAGCTCCAGTCTGGAAGAAGCGGGGTTTAGTTATGTAACCCTACCCGGCATTCAAAAATACGACGGTCCCCGCCTTGCCCAATCCATGCCCATTGGAACAAAGGAGACCTGGCTTTCATGGATGAGCCGGAATCGCAGCGACGATCCGGTCTTTCTCGATCAAAGGTGGGATTGGGCGCAGGATCTTGTTATTTCATCGGAGCTTAAACGGCCTGAAGACGTAAGAGCTTTTTTATTGACCCCAAGGGAGCATTTTGTACGGGCAGCCAATAAAGGTCTTGAATACGCCGATACCTGGCTTCCCATAGGGTACGGCGCTACCATTACTGACCCTGATGTCGTTTCAATGATGACGACGACTTTAAATGTACAACCCGGTGACAAGGTTCTTGAAATCGGCACTGGTTCCGGTTATCAGGCAGCTATTCTTTCCTACCTGACAAGGGATGTATATACAATAGAGATAATTAGACCTCTTTATGTTGAGACTGACGCTCTTTACACCGAACTGGAGAAAAATTTCCCGTCTTATTCTGTAATTAACAGGAAATTGGGCGACGGCTATTACGGCTGGGAAGAATTTGCCCCTTTTAATAAAATCATTGTTACATGTTCAATTGATCACATTCCGCCTCCGCTTCTGCGCCAGTTAAAACCCGGCGGAATAATGGTGCTTCCCCTTGGTCCTCCGAACCGCCAGTACATAATGGAAATCGTTAAACATGAAGCGGAGGACGGCTCCATAACCCTTAGCCGCAGGGATGTTTACAACGGACAGAGTGTAAAATTCATTCCATTCAGGGATGATGCCGGAGCTTCTTACAGTACACCCGTTCCTGATGAAATTTAATGGAATTTTTTAAGCCAAGTGTATAAAAAAGTATACAATTTTTATTGGAAAAAAGATTCTAAATATTTTTATAAATATACTGTAAAAAAAAGTAGACAAAATATTTAAAACATAATATATTATTCGTATGGGAGGATTATATTCTCATCAAAACATAATAAAACGTCGATACTTACCTCATATTAATGTCAGACGAAGCAGCTTTTCTGGAGGGCTTTTCTCTGCCGTGGGGGGTAATATGATTTCATTTCTTAATAATTCTATAAATTTTTTATTTAAATTTTCTCTTGCCATGGGCGGCAGATTTTTGCGGCTTCTGAAAGAGTTGTTTTTACGGCTTTTGGATATAATTCGTTATAACCCTGTCTTTCATAAGGTAACAATTGCTTCCTGCGTGACGACTCTTTTTTCAGGCTCGTTCCTTTTAGTTCTGTTTGCTGTTGTTTCTCCTGAGCTTCCTCCTGAAAATTTATTTACTACGATAAAGGATGTTTCCGGTAATGAGATGAATTATCCGGTATCGGAAGTTGTTCTTTGTTCATCAGGAGACAATTGGGTATCTTTAACTTTATTCGACGATAAAGAATTTGAAAAAGGTTCCGGCTCTCAAACGCAGGATCGCACCAAGGATTTTGAATATCCTGTGCGTCCCGGAGAAACCCTGTCTGAAATCGCCTATGTTTACGATATATCCTATGAATTTCTGGCGTGGTACAACAATATCAGCAATGCCAACCGTATCCGGATGGGAACGGTTATTATCATTCCTTCATATGAGAATGTAAAAATAAAAGAAACTGAATATCAGCAGCAGAGAGCAAGGCAAAGACAGGTTACTACAGCCGCCAGAACGGTAAGGAATGTTGTAATTACCCATGAAAGCCGCAACAATGGATCATCAGGACTGACAGTTCATTTTTCAATTGTCAATCCTCCTTCAGAATTAAAATCATACGAGTGGGATTTGGGAGACGGCAGACGCAGTTTCAATGACAACCCCAGTCATGATTACTCGCAACCCAAAACATATACTGTCCGCTTAACAGCCCAGGACAATGCGGGTAATATTTATAGATCCAACCCCATTTATATCGATATTCCCTATCCCACTTCTACAGTGGAATACAGCACTACAAAATTTGTTACGCTTTCTTCTCCCAACGAGTATTTTGTTGTTAACGGAACCATTACAAAGGTTGAAAGATACGCCAATCCTGAGGATATTCTGGATTTAAGCGAATCAGACCGCTTCCTGACTAAAGTGCGGTTTAACGCAAGCGGATTTTTCGGCGTGACAGTGCGTGATGAAAGAGGGTTTGAACAGTATTACTCGATTTTTGTAAGCCCTGTTCCGTCAGTTCATGTCGATTTTATGACAAATAATTTTAACTGGTACAGAACGCAGTTTAATACGGGCACTCCGTCCAACTGCGGACCGGCTTCCGCATCCATGGGCATTAGCTGGGCAACCGGAAAATATTTCCCCGTGTCCGCAGTACGTCAGGCTATAGGCTGGCAGGGAAACGGAGGAACCAGTTTTGATGAACTTCTGAAGGTTATAAAAAACCAGGGTGTAAACGCAAGCCTTCAACCGTTAAAATCAACGCAGGATATAAGAAATATAATTGACGCAGGCGGAATTGCGATAGTTCTCTTTCATACCGACGGGGTAAGAACCGCCCGCCGTGATCCTGCGACAGACCTTTTTGGAAAATATTATGATGACTCAACAGGACATTACATAGTTGTAAAGGGATATTCGCTGAACGGCGAATACCTTGTGGTTCACGATCCAATTCCAAGCGACTGGGGCGCAAACAGTTTCCGTTATGCGGATGAAATAAGCATGATGGGGCGCAACAGGTATTTTAACGCAAATGAAGTTATACGCTCCCTGCGCAGAAGCGAAATGATCGTGATTCCGGGATCGAATTAAAAAACTTCAGCGGAAAACCATAAGTTACAGGTTTCATTCCGTTTTTTTTCTCTTGTATGATTGTCTATTCTATGATAAAGTAAACTATACTTTATTTTATCATAGAATGATGGAGCTTTTATGCTGTATACCAGTCGGAATCTGGAACGCAAATTTATTAAAATGAACGGCTTTTTTAAATCTATGCGACTATAACAAGACTACGGGGCTTTTTTGGCTTACAGGTTCCCATCAATTTGAAATGATGAAAAATATCCGCGAATCATTAGCCGGAAGAATCAGTATACTTCAGCTTTATGGATTTTTAAAGAATGAGAAAGACGGCATACAGTTTGAAGATAATTTGGATTTCTCTCTTTCAGCTTTACAATCAAGGCAAAAAAGAATCCCGCGAAACAATATTATTGATGTTTTTAAGCATATTTGGCAGGGAGGTATGCCGCAGGTCCTGCACGCCGACAGCGAACAAAGGCTTGAGTACTACAATGCTTATATAAATACCTACCTTATGCGGGATGTCACGGAAGCAGGCGGAGTGACTGATACTCTGCGTTTTGGAAAATTTTTGTCAGCCTGCGCCGCGCTTGTGGCTCAGCAGGTAAATTATAAGACACTTGCCGAGTCAGCGGAAATTTCACAGCCTACAGCGAAGGAATGGCTGAGACTTCTTGAAGGCATGGGTATTGTATATTTGCTTCAGCCTTATGCAAGCAACGCATTGAAACGCTTAACGCGAACGCCGAAACTCTATTTCTGTGATTCAGGTCTCTGCGCCCACCTGTCAATGTGGCTGACTCACCAAACGCTCATGACAGGAGCTGCCAGCGGTCATTTTTTTGAAAACTACGTTGTTACAGAAATACTTAAAAATTACGCATATTCCGGCGTTAAAGTAAACATGACCTATTACCGCGATTCCAACGGCAAGGAAATTGATCTGCTCATAGAAGAAAATAACCGTATTCATCCGCTTGAAATAAAAAAATCTGCAAACCCTGACTGCCGCGAGGTAAAGAAATTTTCTGTCCTGGAAAAGACAGGACTGGAACCCGGCTGCGGCGGTATAATCTGCATGTGCGAAGAAGTGATTCCTGTTGATGAGAGAAATAGTTTTATTCCATGTAATTTAATTTGAGGAAAAAAGATTTTTCCGAGGTTAATTTAAATATCTGATTTTTGTTTTTACTATATTAGAGGCTTTTTCATATTCATTATCGATAATTTGGTCAATTTTACAAAGGAAACTTTCATCATTTGGTACTTCGTTTATTGAATAAAAAAGCGCGGAAGCTGAAACAAAGAGCTGCTGGGTGAATTTTTCCAGTAATTCCGCTGAGACAAAATTTGTGCCTGTTTCGATAGTGCTTAAATGTTTTTGGGTAATTCCAAGTTTTTCTGATAATTGTTCCTGCGAGAGGCGCTGTTTTTTTCTGTAGTATTTAATATTTGCACCAAAAACAGCTTTTATGCTCTCCATATCAAAAAATATACTTTAGTTATAATGTCTTAAAAACCGTATTAAATGTAATAAATTATAGCATTACATACATTATTTGTAATATTATTGTTGACAATTCCTTATTTTAGGTATATTTTAAAGGTATATATTACATTTTGGGTGTGATGTTTCTGCCATTTTCAGTTATTTAATGGGCATAAAGAGCCCTAAAAACAGTGAAAAGAGCGCGTAGCGTTTTTTAATGCCTTTAGCAGGTAAATGCCGAAAAGGAGTTTTTAGAATGAAAAAATTTTTATTGGTTATGCTGGTATCGGTTTTGGTATTGGGAATTTTGGGTTGTACTCAAGGTATTACCGAGACTGAAGTAGACGCTTATATTCAGGGAGCATGGGGAAGTCTTTTTACTTCTCCAGCAGGCGGAATGGACCCAATCGGTAGCGTTGATGATCAAATAACCTTGTATATTTCGGCAAACCAGATGACAGTTAAAAACGCTGTTGGAGTTTCAAATCCATTCAGAGTTGAGTTCTCTTACGGCGGTCAGAATTACGACGGAGCGAAAAATAGTTTCAAACAAAGAATTGACGTTGCAGCTCTCTCTGGCGGCGCTGCTTTTTGGGTACCTGGAGCGGCAACTGATGATACCAATACAGTTGTTGGTTTGTTAAAAGCAGTTGGTTTAGGTGATATAGTCTCCGGTGATGATTATATAACTAATGGAGAAATGAAAGTTTTATTGGATAAATACTTGGAAAGATCAATTTCATTAAGTTTTTTCCCAAACTGGGATGGAGTTGATGATACAGACATATTGGATGAAGTTGATGTTTTTGTTCTTGCTGCTGTTCTTTCCGGTATAATTCCGGTTAATGCATCAGAGGTAATAGTTGGTGATTTGCAAATGTACACATGGGAAAACAATATTGACTTGGGAAAATTCAAAACATTGATGGTCGCCGGTGCTGCAACAAATCTTTATATTCTGAAATTTACTCCTCCGTCAGGAGATAGCTGGTGGTACAAATACGATAATGTCCTGACTAAACCTCCGGTTGGATCCTATATCATTAAAGGTCAGATGTAATAGCTAACATTCATTGTTAATTCGAGGCGGGCTGGAAAGCCCGCTTTTTTTATTGGCGGGAATACATTCTTAAAATTTTTCTCAATTTTTATTAATCAACGTAACCGGGAGTATGATTTTTATATTATTCATCACTAAAAAATCTTCCCCTTTTACCGATAATTATTATATACTATCAGTGATTTGGGAGATAGATAATGATAGGTAGATCAATAGTTCTGCTGCTTCTCATAATTATTTTATCCGCAGGCGGAATTGTCTGGTTTGATTTTCTGAATGTAATTGACGCAAAAAGCGTATTGGCCCCTCTTTACAAATATATCCCCTTCATCGGCGGAGAAGGAAGATCTCAGCCCAAAGCCGATCCTGATGAAATCCTCAATCTTGACGCCGAACGGCTGACAATAAGATTACAGGCTCTGGAATTACGGAGCATGGAAATGGACCTCCGCCAGCAAGATATTGACTCCCAATACGGTGAAATTGTGCAAATGGCTCAGGAACTGGAAGTTCGCCAAAAAGCTCTTGAAGAATGGGAAAATACACTCAAAGCTTATGTTGCAGATGCCGAAAATAAAGACAAGAATATCGATCAGCTTGCAAGATATCTGACTGGTATGCCTCCGCAGAGCGCGGTCGGCATTCTTAATTCGCTGGATGATCAGCTTGCTATTGATGTTCTCCGGAAGACTGAGGAAATAGCCCAGGCTGAAGGCGCCGCATCTGTTGTGTCCTTCTGGTTCTCCCTGATGGAGCCTGTTAAAGCCGCTGAACTGCAGAGAAAAATGGCAGGAAGGCCGGCAAGCCTGTAGAAACGGTTATCATCTTCCGGCCTTGACATCGTCAAGTGAACTTTAAAAAGGAGGCCGAGAGGGTGTTAGAAATACTTGCATATACTGAACCGACGCCTGTTAATACCGCTGAAAATGAAAAACCGCAAATAAAGGAAGATGATGAAAACCAGCAGGGATCGTTCGCAGAACTTCTTGCAGGGATTTTGAATCGACATGAAACAAATTTATCGCCTGAAATTGAAATAACGGAACTTTCCGGAGAAAATTTTGACTTTGATATTTCAATTGATGAGTCTGATGTAAAAACCGATATGGAGTTCCTGCAAAATCTGAATGAAACCGCCGCTGTAATTCATGGGGATCTTTCAGACGAGGAAATCCTCCATGAGCGCTGGAATATTGCTGCTGTAAACCCGCTTGTTAATGACAGGGATTTATTATCAGTTCAGGCTGAGGCAGGCGCGTTTGATATTAATGCAGAAATCGATATTGATGCGGAATTACAGCAGTCAGTGCGAATGGCTGAAAACCATTTACCCGAAGCGGAAATAGATGCGGATTTAGCAAAAGCAGTTAAAAAATCAAGCGATGCAAACATCCTGGCTGCTTCCGCGCAGAAAGAAGCGGCTGACGGCAAAAAAGAAAATTTTCTAAAAGACGGCAATAATTCAATTTCTGAAAAGACCGAAGTCCGTCTCAATGAAAATGAAGTAAAAAAAGAAAAACTTTCTGATTTACAGGAAAAGCCTGAAGCAGTTACCCGCGTTGACAGCCGTTCCCGCCGCAGTTTTTCTGTAGATGTAAGAGACATGCGGACAGATGCGGTTAGTTTAAGTAACCAGACGCGTTCCTTTACAGCAACAGAAGCGTCTGCGGGAAGAACACAGGGCGACATGCCTGTCAGGGAAATAACTCTTGACCTTCGTCTGCCTGACCAAATTATGGGACAGAACTCACAAGCGCAAACATCATGGGAAGTAAAAGCAGGAAACGCGCTTGAAAACATGCTTGCAAGAGAGCTTCATCAGAATTTTAATGGTGATATTGTCCGCCATGCGAGCATGGCTTTGCGCGACGGAGGAGCGGGAACTATCAGAATCGCTCTTCATCCTGAAACTCTTGGAAATGTAAAGATACAATTGGAAATGGCCGAAAACAAGATTACGGGGCGTATTGTTGTTGAAAGCACAGAAGCTCTGAACGCGTTCCGGAAAGAACTTTCTTCCCTGGAACAGGCTTTCAGGGATTTTGGCTTTACAAGTGCGGATCTGAATCTGTCTTTGACTTCTGAAGGTCAAAGCGCAGATGATTGGGAACAGGAAACAAATTCATTTATGCCACGGATGGCTGCGTTACGTTACGGGACGGAACAGGAAATCAGAACAACAGTTGATGTTCTTTATGAACAAAGACCTGGTTCTGTGAATGTTCTGGCTTAAAAACGCAGGAGAGTGTTATGGATGTATCTAAACCGGTATTGTTAAGCTCAGAAGAAAGAGTCCAGCTTGACAAGTTTGTTCGTGATTATAATATTCAATTAAATCCGACACGTCAGCCTCAGCAAAATCTGGGCAGGGATGATTTTCTAAAAATTCTGATTACCCAGCTTTCCTATCAGGACCCCAGCTCGCCTATGGAAGATAAACAATTTATTGCGCAGATGGCTCAATTTTCCACATTGGAACAAATGACGGCTATGGCAAGTGATTTTTCCAAACTTACTTCCATGTTAATGGGCAATGAAGCGTCAGCGGCGCTGGGAAAAAGTGTTGAAATTGCTGAAGGTGAAAAAACCATTCAGGGTTTAGTTCAGGCTGTCACCAGGGGAGGAGCTCCCCAGGTGCTTGTTAATGGTGACTTCTATGATTGGGAGCAGGTAGTCAAGGTTTATGCAAATGAAAAGGAGAGTACAGGCTTATGATGCGATCATTGTTTTCCGGAGTTTCCGGACTTCAGAATCACCAGACAAGAATGGATGTTATCGGTAATAACATTTCAAATATCAATACATTCGGATTTAAACGCGGACGCGTTAATTTCCAGGATATTATTTACCAGCAGCTTCAGGGCGCAGCCCGTCCTACAGATGAACTCGGCGGCGTAAACCCTAAAGAAGTCGGTCTTGGAATGTCAATCGCTTCGATCGACACTCTTCACATTCAGGGATCGCTGCAAACAACCGGTGTTCAGACCGACCTTGCGATTGTCGGACAGGGTTTCTTCATTCTTGACGATATGGGCAAACAGCTCTATACAAGGGCGGGCGCTTTCTCTCTTGATTCAGAGGGCGTGCTTGTAAATCCGGCGAATGGCATGAAAGTGCAGGGTTGGATGGCAAGGGAAGTCGAAGGTTATAACATGCTTGACGTTTCCCGCCCCGTAGAAGAAATTGTGATCCCTGTAGGAAGTAAAGACCCGGCAAGAGCGACTACGACAGTTAATTTTGCATGTAACCTTGACAAGAGGCTTCCAGAACTTCCTGAAAACCCGACAGGTCTTGATATCAGAAGATCGACATGGTCAACGACCATTAAAATATACGATTCATTCGGAGACGAGCGCGACATGCAGGTTGAATTTACAAGAGTTCCCGGCACCGTGAACAGCTGGAACGCAACAGTAGTAGTTGATCCCCAGAACGAGAATCCAACCAACACGTCAATCGGGTTCGGCGCGGAAGCTCCGGCTATCGGCGCGCCTGCTACCTTTACAGTAAATTTTTCCAATAACGGAACATTGCTTTCAGCGGAAGACGGCGACGGAAACGTTTCAGGCGCCGGTGGGCAGGTACTGATGAATGTCGCCTACGATGTGCAGACTGCAACCCCGAATGAAGACGGCACTTTGGTAAGGCAGGAGTTTGTTTTAAACCTTGGAACAGTCGGCGGATATGTTAACTCCATCACCCAGTATGCTGAGGCAAGCTCATCGAAAGCGGTTGAGCAGGATGGGCGCGCCATGGGCTATCTTGACAACTTCAAGATCGATTCTACCGGCGTTATCACCGGAGTTTATTCAAACGGAAGCACAAGGGATATCGCGCAGGTTGCTATCGCGACCTTCACCAATCAGGGAGGTCTTGAAAAAGCGGGGGACAGCGCTTTCCGGATGTCGAACAACTCCGGTCTTGCGAATATCGGACCATCAGGCGTTGCCGGCAAAGGAAAGATAGTCGCCGGTACTTTGGAAATGTCAAATGTTGACATGGCAGATCAGTTTGTGGATATGATTGTTACGCAGCGCGGTTTCCAGGCAAATTCAAAAACAATTCAGACAGCGGATCAGTTATTACAGGAACTTTTAACGTTGAAACGTTAAGGAGAAGCAGTTTTAATATGAAATGAGGAATGATTATTCATCATTCCTCATTAATCGTTTCATATCAAAATTAATTATGTTATGATTAAAGTAAACCGGTTGGACGGAACAGAGTATTATGTAAATCCTCATCATATTGAATATATTGAAATCCGTCCTGATACTGTTTTGGTAATGTTATCGGGAAAGACTCACATTGTACGCGATCAAGCGGATGATGTTTTGGAAAGAATCAGGGTTTACCGCAACCGGTTAGGCCCGCACGTGGTACAGGAGTAAAAGTATGGATCTAGCAACGATTGTTGGTTTAGTCGGCGCTTTTGGCATGGTAATTTTTACCGCTATCTCAACCGCAGGCAGTATATTGGGTCTTACGCGTCTTTTAAACCTGCCGTCCTTCGCTCTCGTTGTTCTTGGTTCCTATTTTGCGGTTATGGTTGCGAATAAATGGAGCACCTCTCTCAGTGTTTTCGGCGCCATTAAACGCACTTTCAGCGTACCCACTTTTAATGAACAGGCGATTGTTCAAAAACTTGTCGCCTTCTCTGAAAAAGCGAGGCGTGAAGGTCTTCTTGCGCTTGAAGAAGAGCTTGAAGACCTTGATGATGAATTTATGAAAAAGGGACTGCGTCTTGTTGTTGACGGAACAGACGCGACTATTATCCGGGATCTTATGGAACTGGAATTGTCCCAAATGCAGGTTCGTCATAACGTTCTTCAGGGAATGTTAATGACCTGGGCGGGCGCCGCTCCCGCTTTCGGAATGATGGGAACAGTTGTCGGACTTGTAAACATGCTTTCAAACCTTGAAGATAAATCTTCTATCGGTCCCAACATGGCGATGGCCCTTATTACAACACTTTACGGTTCATTGATTGCAAACGTAACTGTCGCGCCGTGGAGCACTAAATTAAGGGGACAATCCATGAATGAAAGCGCCATAAAAGAGCTGGTTATTGAAGGAGTTCTTTCGATTCAGGCAGGCGACAATACCCGCATCCTTGCAATGAAATTAATGGCGTATCTGGAACCGGCTCTCCGCAAAACTCTGGAAGCGGAATTGCTCAAGGATTAAGCATGGCGCGCAAGAAAAAAGGCGAAGATTTAAAACCGCCCGATTGGTTAACGACATACTCTGATATGATCACTCTTTGTCTTTGCTTCTTTGTTATTATGTTTAATCCTGATGATGTCACCCAGGGGCAGCTTGATGCGATTTCAGAATCGATGAGGCAGGGAGGCATCGGAGCGATGCCCGGCGGGTTTACAATTTCGGCAGGCCGCGCCGCTGATTTGGGAAATACGGTTAATTCACTTCCGTCAATGGAGAGAGGCAGGGTAATGGGCACCGCCATGCGCAGGGCTGTTTCTGTTTTTTCTCCCGAGATACGTTCCAATAAAATAAAAATAACCCATGATGAACGCGGACTTGTTATCACTCTCGCAGGGGACGCGCTTTTCAATCCGGCAAGCGCGCGTTTGAATATCGAAGCGACAAGGGATATGCTTTTACGGCTTGCTACCTATCTTTCATCTGATGAACTGCAGGGCAGAAAATACAGGATTGAAGGTCATACCGACGCTGTTGATATCGATCCCGCAGGTCCGTGGGAAGACAACTGGGAATTATCAGTGCAGCGTTCAAGAGCAGTTCTTCGCTATCTTTCCGCTATCGGCGTTGACGAACGCCGTTTCCAGATTTCTGGTTTTGCCGATACAATGCCTGCCGCTTCCAATGATACTGAAGAAGGCCGCGCCTTAAACCGCCGCGTTGATGTCGTCATCATTGACGACGGTCATCTCTGATGTATAATATGTGAATGAATAATTATCCGCCGTGTAATCCCAATGGGTCGTCTGAAGCGAAAAATTTGTTAAACTATCTTTTTGATCTGCGCGGAAAGGGAATCCTTTTAGGGCAGCATACCCAGACTATGGCGCAGGAAGAATTGGCATATATTCATGAAGTGACAGGAAAATATCCCGCTCTTTGCGGTTTTGAACTTCTGGCTTATTCGCCGAATATAAATTACGAAGACGCTTCCGCTGAATGTCTGACCGAAGTTGAAGAGAATAAAAACACTTTTGAGAAAGTAAAAGCGTGGGCGCAGCGCAAAGGCATTATCACTTTTACATGGCACTGGTTTTCGCCGCTTTACGGCAGAGACAAGGCTTTTTATCAAAGGAATACCGAGTTTGACGCGAGGCTTGCATTACAGGAAGGCACGCCTGAACGAAAAGCTTTTTTAAGCGACATGGATGCGATGGCGGAACTTTTAAAACCGTTTTGCAGTGATAGAATTCCGATCCTTTGGCGTCCATTCCACGAAGCTGAAGGCGAATGGTTCTGGTGGGGCAATAAGGGACCGCAGGCAGCGCGGGGGTTATACCTTGATATGTATGAACGGTTTGTCAATGTTCATCAATTAAACAATTTGATTTGGGTTTGGAATTCTCCGGCAGCTGAAGGTTATGTAGGGGATAATTTCTGCGATGTAATTTCCCGCGATATATATCTTCCCTCTCATACGCACAGCGATTACAGGGAAGGGTACGGCGAGCTTGTAAAGAACACAAGCGCCGCTAAAATTGCAGCCCTTGGCGAAACAGGACCTCTACCGGGACTTTCTGTTCTTTCAAAAACAAATATTCCATGGACATGGTTTATGACATGGAGCAAGGATGTTTGCCGCGAAGGCGTCACAAGCCGCGAAGAATTATTGGCTGCTTACAACAGCGGTTATGGAGTAACACTTGATAAACTGCCGCAGTTGTATTAATTTTTTTTGGTGTTTATAAATTTCATGAAATGATGCCAGTCTTCACGGCCAAGAAAATGCTTCCCCCTCTTAATGTGGTAGCCGATATTTCCGTCATGATACGATTTGCCGGTTTCGATCTTTTCATCATCGCAGACAAAGCCTTTAAGACTTGATTTACTCCATGCTTCGCTTGCGAATCTGCATCCGGCAGCTTCCGCCTGCGGATCAGCCCATGAGTCATCTTCGGATGACGACACATAGACAAAACGCGGAGCTGAAGCTGCGATAAGGAAATGCTGATCAAACGGCATTGATGTCTCTTTATCAGCATAGCGATCGAAACCTGCTTTAAACCAATACGGAAAAACATCGGTAATATTTTTTATACGTTCGCCTTTTTTACCGCGGGAGATTGCCGCTCCGCAGCATCCTGAGTTGTTTGAGATAACGTACTTAAAGCGTGTGTCAAAGGCTCCCGCAAGGAGCGCAGTCTTTCCAAGCCGAGAGTGGCCTGCAACCGCTGCGTGTTTTTTATCAAGCTGCGGAAGCGTCTGCGCATAGTCCATAGCTCTCTTTGCAGCCCACACCCAGAGTGCGATTTTTCCGCATGCGCTGTTGTCTTTATACCCAAGAATTTCCGCCAGACCGTTGTTAAAATCGCTGTTGTCTGACACTATATCCTCGTAATAAAAAGAAAGAACCCCGAAACCGCTGTCCGCGATTTCTTCTGACGGCAGGAATTTGTCCGGTACATTCGGGCTGAAACTGATATACACAAAAAACGGTACGTTTTCTCCTGACGGAATGACTTCCGTTAAAGGCATTGTAAATAACCTTCCGTTTGTCAAAGTACAGTGAAGCAGTACTTTTTTTAGCGGAGCCTTGCCTGCGCAAAATTCCTCATCTGTTTGAATAATCTCGCTTGCAAGACTTACAGGTTCAGGCGGCAAAAATCCGTATTCTTCTTTGCACAGAAGATTTACTATTTGTTCGCGGCGCTTTTGCCAGTTATCGTCATTGAATGTTTCTTTTTCATCAGACCAAATTATAGGGATATCCCGCATCATAAAACTAAATTATCAAGCCCACCACATCGCATCAGGTTTATCGCTTATGATCAACTGTTGTAAAAACGATACGGCTTTTTCCAGTCCTTCGCTGACGCTCATAAGGCTGTCTTCATGTTCAATGCTGATGGAGCGGTCATAACCTGCCGCTGCCAGTGTTGATATAATATCCTTCCATTCAAGATAATCGTGACCGTAACCGACAGTGCGGAACACCCAGCTTCTGTCAAGGACATTGCTGTAGTGGCTTGTATCAAGAACCCCGTTTACCGCAATATTCGCCGCATCAAGTTTTGTGTCCTTCGCGTGGAAGTGATATATCGCTCCCTTTAAAGCTTTGATCGCTTCGCTTGGCTTAATCTGCTGCCAGAAAAGATGGCTTGGATCGAAGTTCGCTCCGATGGCTTCTCCAACCGCGCTTCGGAGTTTTAATAATGTATACGGATTGTAAACGCAAAACCCGGGGTGCATTTCAAACGCGATGCGGGTGACGCCGTAATTGGCGGCTTCCTTTGCGGTTGACTGCCAGTATGGAATCAAAACATCGTTCCACTGGAATTTAAGTATCTCCTGAAAATCTTCAGGCCATGAACATGTTACCCAGTTTGAATATTTCGCTCCGGGATGATCTCCGGGGCAGCCGGAAAAAGTAACGACAGTGTCAACGCCGAGTTTTTCCGCTACTCTGCATGTGTTTAAAAAATCCGAATGAGCTTTGTCCGCGATCTCTTTCTGCGGATGAACATGATTGGAATGAGTGCTTAACGCGCTTATTTCCAGGTTGTACCTCTTTAGCATTTCTTTGTAAGCAGATGGCGCTGTTGAGTCCGCAAGGAAATCCTTTGGATTAAGATGCGCGGTTCCGGGGTATCCTCCGGTTCCTATTTCTACTGTCTGTATTTTTAAAGACGATAAATAGCGGAAAGCTTCTTCTGCGGGTTTTGCGCCCAGAAGAACAGTCATTACTCCCAGTTTCATTTTTACTCCTTACAGTTTAAAAATATAATCAATGTCATTTTTGACGCTGACCATTGAAGAAACTGCGTACTCTTCCTGTTCGAGTATGAACTGCTGCACCCCGAATGCTTTTGCTTTAGTGATGATCTCTTTGTAATCCAGAATCCCCTGATCAATATCCACGCATTTTTTATCTTTATCGATTTGTTTTACATGGATGAGTTTCAATCTGTCCCTGTGTTTTTCCATGTAGACAAGCGGATCAACTCCGGCGAAGGAAACCCAGAAAATATCGAGTTCCATTGCTGCTTCCTGCGGAAGAGTTGCAAACAGGGTGTCCAGAAGATAATCGCCGCAGCACTTGTTAAATTCAAAAGCGTGATTATGATAGGCGAATTTAAAACCTGCCTCCGTAATTTTTGCGATAACAGGCTTAAAAGTTTCCGCCAGTGTTTTTGCGTCTTCGCTTGTTTTGATTTTTGAGCTGGGGCATATTAAATATTCAGTGCCTATAATTTTATGATATGCGATTTCTTCGTCCAGCGCGTTTGTAAGACGATCAAGTCCGATATGAGCGCCGACAGGTTTTAAAGAATTTGATACAAGCACATCTTTCATTTCCTGCGCGCTTAGTCCGCCGTATCCTGCAAACTCAACTCCTGTGTATCCCATTTGAGCTAGTTTTTTTAATGTGCCAGCAAAATCTTTTTCTGTTTCATCGCGCACAGACCATAACTGTACGGAAAATTCCTTGAGTAAACTCATTTTGTCTCCCTTAAATTAAAAATTTATCTGCTTGCCGGCTTTGGATGATTCATAAATGCCTTCCAGTATCTGCGTTACAACCATCGCCTGCTGCGGTTTTACACGAAGTTCAGCGCCTTTTAAAATCGCGTCGTACCAGTTTCTGCATTCAATATCTTTGGGTTCTTCGCTGCTGCCTTCATAGTACTGTACTCCGCCGACATCAAGATCAGGTTTTGTTACTGTAAGTTTTCCAAGATCGGATGAATTGATTCTAAGTCCGTCCTTCATATCCGCGCCGGCTTTTGTTCCGCAGAGTGTACACATTCCCTCACCCTTATCAAGAGTGTTAAGCGCCCAGCTTGCTTCAAGGACTATTGTCGCTCCGTTTTCCATCGTTATAAAACCAAATGCGGAGTCTTCTACAGTGAACTCCTTTGGATCCCACGGACCCCAAATATTTCCGCTGTCAGGATTGTCATTGAGTTTTTTGTAGACATTACCAACAACTGATTTTGGTTTGTAGTTGTCCATCATCCAGAGAGTCATGTCAAGCGCATGAGTGCCTATATCGATAAGCGGCCCGCCGCCTTGTTCCTTTTCCTTTAAAAAAACGCCCCAGGTGGGAACGCCTCTTCGCCTTATCGCGTGTGCTTTCGCGTAATAAATTTCTCCTAAATCGCCGCGCTGACAGACTTTCTTTAAATACAAAGGAGCGGGCATGCACCGGTACTGATAGCCGATTGTTAAAAGTTTCCCTGTCTTCTTTGCGGTCTCTGTCATTTTTTTCGCGTCTTCGAAACTTGTCGCCATCGGTTTTTCGCACATTACATGCTTTCCCGCTTCCAGCGCGGCGATAGTAATCGGTGAGTGCGAGCGGTTGGGAGTTAAAACATGAATGACATCAATGGAACCGTCTTTTATCAATTCATTGTAATCTGTATATGTTTTAGCGTCCGGAACTCCGAACTTCTTGCACATAAGCTGCGCCCTGTCGCTGATTATATCGCAAAAAGCCGTTACTTCAGCTTCCTTTATTTTTGAAATTGCAGGTAAATGTTTCTGCTCGGCAATCCCGCCGCAGCCAATGATTCCAACTTTGAGCTTTTTACTCATAACAGTTCTCCCTTGTTTTTATTTATTGAATTGTAACATGTGCGTAATTGTTGCGCAATGAATTTTATGGACAGGAGGGAAATTCAAAATTATACTCACCGTTGGAATTAATTTTTAATAAAGAGGTATTCGTAATGGCGGTTTTTAAAAATGAATATAATAAATTGATCCGCTTACAGGGAACTGAAATTCTCTGGATTGAAGCCTGGGGGAAAGGCCTGCGTGTCCGCGCCTGCCGTCAGGCTGCGATGCCGCTGGAAGACTGGGCGCTTTTGGAAAAAAACATTACGGGAACTGTCAAAATAGATATTGCAGATAATGAAGCTTTGATAATAAACGAAGATATAACCGCGAAAATAAACAAAGAAGGCTGGATAAGTTTTTATAACGAAAAAGGAGATCTGCTGCTGGAAGAATATTACCGCAACCGCAATAACCTTGAACGTTATTGCGTTCCGCTTGGAATAGGCGCGCGGGAACTTAAACCTGTTACAGGACGCAGCGACTACAGACTGACAGCCCGTTTTGAAGCCAAAGAAGACGAGCATATCTGGGGCATGGGGCAGTATCAGGACGGGCTTCTTGATAAAAAAGGAGCGTCCCTTGAACTGGCGCATCGCAACTCGCAGGCTTCCATTCCGTTCTATGTTTCAAGCAGGGGATACGGTTTTTTATGGAACAACCCGGCGGTAGGACGCGCTGTTTTCGCGCAGAACATTACAGAGTGGTACGCCGAATGCACAGACAAGATGGACTATTGGATAACAGCAGGCTCTTCGCCAAAAGAAATTATACGCAGGTTCACGGACGTTACAGGCAAGGCTCCGTTAATGCCAGAATACGGACTTGGTTTCTGGCAGAGCAAACTGCGTTACCGCACACAGGAAGAACTTTTAAATGTCGCGCACGAACATAAAAGACGCGGTCTTCCAATGGATGTAATCGTTGTTGACTTCTTTCACTGGCCGCTTCAGGGCGACTGGAAATTTGATCCTGAAAATTTCCCCGATCCTGACGGCATGGTTCGTGAACTTAAAGAGATGGGAATAGAACTGATGGTGTCAATCTGGCCGACAGTCGATCACCGCAGCGAAAATTTTTGGCAGATGGCCGAGCGCGGACTCCTTCTGGGGTTTGATCGCGGCTGCAATGTAAACATGACATGGATGGGCGACACCGTATTTTACGATGCAACTCATCCTGATGCGCAAAAATATGTCTGGCGGAAAGTTAAAGAAAATTATTTTGACAAAGGGATTAAAATTTTCTGGCTTGACGAAGCCGAGCCTGAAGGCATTTATGATTTTGACATTTACCGTTATCATCTTGGACCTGCGCAAAAGGTAACGGGGATTTATCCTAACCTGTACGCAAAAGGTTTTTACGACGGAATTAAAGAAGAGGGAATTGAAAACCCAGTGAACCTTGTGCGCTGCGGCTGGGCAGGCGTTCAGCGTTACGGCGCGCTTTTATGGTCGGGCGATGTGTATTCTAATTTCCGCTCCTTCCGCGAGCAGATAGCAGCCGGTCTTTCAATTGCGATGTCGGGCGTTCCGTGGTGGACAAGCGACATCGGAGGTTTTATCGGCGGCGTTCCGTCCGAGCCTGATTTTCAGGAACTTTTGATCCGCTGGTTTCAGTTCGGCTGTTTCAGCCCTGTCTTCCGCATGCACGGCGAGCGCTTTCCCATGAATCCTACTGATGCCGGTTACAAGGGCGGTATAAAACAATTCGGCAGCGGACAGGACAACGAAGTGTGGAGTTACGGCGAGAATAATTTTTTAATAATGAAAAAATATATATTGATGCGTGAACGCCTTCGCCCTTATATCCGCGGTTTAATGAAAGCCGCCCATAAAAAAGGCGATCCTGTAATTCGCCCGATGACTTATGAATTCCCTGACGATAAAAACTGCGTGAAGCTTTCGGATCAATACATGTTCGGTCCTGATTTACTCTGCGCTCCCGTTGTACAGCTTCATGCGTGGGAGAGAGATGTGTATCTGCCTGCAGGTGCGAAATGGACTTGTTGCAATACTGGAACGCAGTACGAAGGAGGACAGACAGTAATTTCCGCCGCGTCACTGGATGTAATCCCGTTATTTGCAAGGGATGGAGCGGAATTTCCAATTATTGAATCAACAACCCCTCCGTGAATCCCGTGGGCTGAAGGTATTAAATCCCTCAGCACGAGTAAAAAAAGAGGTTAAGATCGTGATTAAATATTTAAAATTTAGAGCTTCTTGCAAAACTGCGAACCTTCGGTTTGGATTAGTTTTGCTGAGGTTATGCAGTTTCTCGCCCTGCGGGCTGCGAAACATGCAATTTTCAGCGGTTCCTCTTGCAAAACTGAAGTTTTGCATGAGCCTCTTTATTTTAATTTTTTCGGCAGTGCAGGCGGCGGCTTTACCGCAGACAAGAGGCAATATTTTACAAAACATTTCGGTATTTCATGAATACAGAGTGTACAGAAACAGCGGCGTCAATGCGCCTGTGTATTGTTCAACATGGGGAAATATCGAACTTGAAAACGGCACTCTTCCGGCTGAAAAGACCTTAAAAAACGGCAGTAAAAAAGTTTACAGGGTAAAAACCACAGGCGGCGCAGGCATTATGTTTCCGCTTCACGGGTGGGGTTCATTCACGCTTGAGCAGTACCTTGAAAACGGATTTCTGGAATTTGATATACGCGGAGACAAGGGCGGTGAAAATCTTTCAATCGGGCTTCGTTCTGATACAAGAGGCGTTGTAAAGACAAACTCTGTTTCTTTGGCGTCACAGAATATAAAAGTAACCGCTTCATGGCAGAGTGTAAAAATACCGGTTAAAAATTTTGTAAGAAGCGCCGGTGATGGTTTCAGCATTAAGGATATCACTCTTGTTGTTCTAGAGATTCCCGGGTCGGCGCAATTTTATCTTTCTGAAATGTACATCACTTCTCCTGACGAAGAGAAGCAGTACCCTGTCATAAAAGTCAATCAGCTTGGCTACGAAATTAACCGTGCAAAATACGCGCTTGTTTCCTGCTTCCCCGGCGCGTTAAGGCTTTCCGCCGGTACGGAATTTTCCGTTATTAATGAGGCAGGACAGACCAGATTTTCCGGTAAATTGCAGCAAATCTCCGGAAGCGCGGACAGTGTTTCAGGCGAGGTTGTTTACAGGGCGGATTTTTCTTCGCTTAACGAAAACGGCGTATATTTTATCAGAATCACAAATCCGCAGATAAAAGATTCTTTTAAATTCAAAATCGACAGTAATATTTACAACAGCCTTTTAATTGATACGTCAAAATATTTTTATTACCAGAGACAGGGTATTGATCTTGAACAAAGATATGCAGGCTCTCTTGCAAGAAAGAATCTTCATCCCGGCGATCGCGCTGTAAAAAAATACTCACAGCGCAGCGCGGCAAACGCTCCCGTTTTTGATCTGTCGCAGGGCTGGTACGATGCGGGCGACTTCGGAAAATATTTCCCTCCGGCAGCGTCAACTGTAACTGACTTGCTCTTCGCGTATGAACTGTTCCCGCGCCTGTTTCGAGACAATCACTTTAACATTCCCGAATCCGGAAACGGCGCGCCCGATATTCTTGATGAAATTAAATGGGAACTGGATATGATGCTGAAGATGGAAGACGGCGCAACGGGAAGTTTTTTTGAAGTCGCAAATTATGACGGCGAGACCATCTTTATCATGGACATTAACGGCGTTACAGGAACGGGCAATACAAAATCGACAGCGGCAACCGCCTGGGCAGCCGGAGTTTTTGCTCACGCTTATATTGTGTACAGGGATATCCCTTTGTTTGCGTCTTTTGCAAACCGCTGTCTGGAAATTGCAAAACGCGCATGGGCGTATCTTGAAAGAAATCCAAATGAGCATTTGTGGGTAACAGGCGCCGGGAGGAATTATCAATATGAAAAAACGGATATCTTAAAAATAAAATTCATGTCGGCTGCTGCGCTTTTCAGGGCGGCAGGCGAAGAAAAATACCAGAAATATATTGTTGATAATTACAGAACTTTTAATTATGACAGAGAGTTCAATGCGAATCAGGTTGTAACTACAGGGGAGATCGGAACGGGGTTTATTCATTACGCGATGACACCTAACCCGAACGCTTCTGTTATGAGTTTCTTTGAAGATAAATTCAGGGGATATGAATCGCAGATGTTAAGATATTATGATCAGAACGCATGGCCTTCGGCGCTTGTTGGCTGGGCGTATTTCTGGGGTTCAAATAAACAGATTGTCCGCATCCCTGCCGAACTTTATATGGCAAACAGGGTATTAAACAAAAATACGCGCCGGTCTGTTGAGCTCCTCCGCGATTCAATTAATTACATACTGGGGATCAATCCGCTGTCATTCTCGTTTATTTCTGGATACGGCGAAAACAGCGTTAAGAATATTTACAGCGGAATTTTTTCAAATGACGGCATTGATGAGATACCGAAAGGCTATCTTGCAGGCGGAGCCAATCAGTACGAAGCGGGTTTCATGTCCAAATATGTTTCAAAATGCTATGTTGACAGCGACCGCGAATGGACAACAAACGAACACGCGATTTACTGGAACGCGGCTTTAGTATTATCAATTACCGCTGTAATTGGAACAGCTGATTAGAACTGTGTTTTAGCTTTTTTTCCCTGCAATCTTTTTTAATGCGTCTTCCACAATTTCATTACGGGCTTTGGCGACAGCATTTGGATGAATCGCAGATATCGGCTCTGTGTTCCCGCCTGCGCCTGTGATTATCGAAACATGATCGACAGGGTAGTGGGCAAGAGTTTCCGTGAACGGTTTAAAAATACTGTCAAAGTTTTCGATAAGCCATGCGGATTTTCCCTTGCCTGCTTCCTGAATTGTTTTTAACGTTACTTCAAGCTGCTCTGTTTCGGTTCTGGCGACTTCAAACCACGAGGCGACCTCCGCTTTTGCGTCAAGGACTGCCTTTTCCTTAAGCGCCTGAGCGGGCGTAATGATCTCCGCCCTGTAGCGGTTGCGCAAAAGCTCAATGTTTTGCTTTTCCGCTTCAAGCTCGGCTGTAACGCCGGATACTCTTGCCTTTGCATCCGCCGTTACCTGCTCAACGCCGACCTGCTGCCTCTGAGTCTGCTGCGCAAGGGCGACTCTCACTTCCGCTTTGAGTCTGTCAAGCTCGTTGCGCATATTCCTCACCTCTGTTTCAGCGCGGCGTGCCTGCGCCTGCTCTGCGGCGGCGGCTTTCGCTTCAGCCTGCGCTTCCCTCGCTCTTGTTTCCGCGCTGGCGGACTGGATGCGTTTTAATAACGCGATGTACAGATCAGGCTCTTCAACTCCGGGGAGCCTGTGATCGTCAACGTCGGCTATGTTCATTGTAGTAATTTGAAGACCGATATTTTCAAGATCCGCCTTGCACACATTGATCATTTTTGAAACAAGAGCGTCCTTGTCCTTCATTACCTGTTCGGGGGTCACGCTTGCGATGGAATCGCGGAGGTGGCCTTCTATAATGTCGCCCGCGATTTTTGCAAGCTGTTTCCTGTCCGAGGCAAGGTTTAATATGCGCGTAACGGCATAGGAGCGACCTGCTTCATTGCCTGCGATTGCAAAGGACACTGTCGCTTTTACGTTAAGCGGAACAATGCCTGCGGCAATAGCCGACTCCACAACTACTTCGATGGTAATGGGAGTAAGATCGAATTTGGAGAAACGCTGAAAAAGCGGGATGACAAAAGCGCGGCCTCCTGAAAGGGTTCTGAAACCCTTGTGGCGTGTTGAACCTGTAACTACTCCAAGTTCGTTTCCGCCTACGATTTTCATATTTGTAATAAGCTGAATTAAGATTGTGATTCCGACAAGAGAGCCAAGAACTGCTGCGAAAACAATCATTTTTTTCCTCCCTGCGAAGGTTCACCTGCGATAAAGGATTTTATGTCAACGGAGAACGTATCGGCGAAAGTTTTTAAAAAGTCGGCGAATGCGCGCGGTCCGCGGTTTACCGCTCCGGAGAATCCCTCTTCATCGTTCATGATTATAAAATTGTCAACTTTCGTTTCTCTCGCCGATTCCATATATGTTTTGTAAATATGCGGTAGCTGTTCCTGAAAGAAAAGTATCGCCTGCGCGTCGCTGCCGTATTTGGAAATTAATTTCGCTTTTCCCTTAAGGATTTCATTGCGCGCTGATCGTTTTAAAGAAACCGCTTCCTGATCGCCGCTTGCTATGATCCTCGCTTTTTCTTCAAGAGCTTCCGCTTCCAGCGTTAGGGCTGTCTGGTTTTTTAACTTTTGCAACTCAACAAGTTTCTTCTGAACAGCGGCTTCTCCCGAATTTGCCGCCTGCGCGATTGACTGGTCAGCGGTGATGGACGCTCCTTTTATTAAACCTTCAGACTCACGGCGGTATATTTCCAGTTCCTGTTTCGCGGCGATGATCGCTTCGTCAGCCTTGTTCTTCGCGACCTGTATGCGGCGGTGGGAGTCGCTTTCAGCCTGCTCGGCGATTGCGCGCAGGCGTGATTCTTCGATTTCGACTGCCTGCCTCTTTTCGGCGAGAGTTTTCTGTGCAAGATTTGCGATATAATTTGACGTATCCCAGATTTTTTGAAGTGAAACCGAAACAACCTTCATCCCAAAAGAGCGCAGATCCGCGTTGATGTCGGTGAATAATTCGGCGCGGAACTGGGCGCGTTCCGCTGTGTTTTCGTCGGCAGTATCTTCCATGCCGATTGCCTGAAGGGGAGTCGCCTTGTTCAGCGCTCCGCGGAAATTGCCGACAAGAGTCTGCTGCACCTGATCGTGAATCTGCTGGCCTGTTTTTCCCATCAGCCTTTCAACCGCGCTGTACAGCATCGCTTCATCGTCATCATCAATGCAAACGCAGGCTGTTGCATCGGCGCCTACTGTAATGCCGTTCGCGCTGTTTACTCCCTCAACGCGGACATTGATCGGAAAAACATCCAGATCAAGCGAGCCTGCTGCCTGAAAATACGGAATTACAATTGTCCGCCCGCGGTTGACGGAAAAACCGAAAGTTTTCCCATTGCGTTTTGTTTTGCGTCCTGTAACAACCATTATACGGTTCGGCAGCGCAACCTTGATAAGCGTTTTTAAAAAAGCGATCAGAATAATGAACGTGGCAATGCCAAGACCGCCGTAAAAAAAACCATGTAAATAATTCATGGAAACTCCTTTGGCACAACCCAGTATACATCATCTTCATATTCATCGATTATAACTTCCTTGCCTTTCGGAAGCTTGCTGTTCTTGTCTTTGCAGCGGACAAAAACTTCTATTTCCCTTCCGTACTGCCGCACCATCGCTTTTGAAATCGTTTCGCCTTCAAGAGGCAGAAGCAGGACTCCCTTTTCCTGAAGCAGTTCGTCTGTTTTAATCGAAGAATCAAGATCACGCCTTATAAAACGTTTTAACAAACGTGCGAGAATTATCATTGCCGCACCAACAGCGAAAGCCCAGATCAATCCTGATGTGCGTGAAAGACCGTTGAAATACGCAAAAAGACCTGTGGGTCCTGAACCAAGCGAAAAATAAACGGCGTTCCGCAGAAGATTCATAATTTTTGATATTATGCTGAAGGACGGCTTATCCGGAGCTGAATGTTTATTTTCAGCAATAAGGTTTGAGCCGTGCTCTGATCCTGTATCAGCGGAATGGCTGTCCGAGTGATCGCTGAAATGATCGCCTGAATTATCTCCCCAGTGATCCAGTACGCCGAGGAAATCAATGATTGTAACTCCAACGCCGAAAACTGTCAGTGTGATAAAGAGAACAAACAAATCTGCCATCGGTGTTATGATAACTTATGAATTTACTCACGTCAATGCAAGGCAAACTTTTATATTGATTTCAATTGCATTGTAAGTTAAATTATTAATCAGGAGTTTATATGTTAAACAAACAGGAAGCGGTTCAGATGGCAAGGGAGAACATTCTTCCTTTTTGGCATAACATGGCTGACAGGGAGCACGGCGGTTTTTTCGGCGAAGCGGATTTTTACGGTAAAATTAATAAAACCACAGACAAGGGATGTATTTTAAATTCAAGAATCTTATGGACTTTTTCCGCAGCCTACAGGCTGTTCAATGATGAAATTTATAAAGACTGCGCAATGCACGCAAGGGAATTTCTTAAGTCAGCTTTTTACGACAAAGAATACGGCGGACTTTACTGGCTTACTGATAATTCAGGCAAGCCGCTTCAGACAAGAAAACAATTTTATAACATCGCATTCGGTATTTACGCCCTGAGCGAACATTATCTTGCCTGCGGCGATAATTCTTCTCTGGAACTTGCCATGGATCTTTTTGGCACGACGGAAAAGTATGGATACGATAAGGAAGCCGGCGGCTATATCGAAGCATGTGCGCGTGACTGGGAAGAAATTAGCGATTTCCGCCTGAGCGGGAAAGACCTTAACAGCCCCAAATCCATGAACACCAATCTGCATGTTCTGGAAGCGTATACAACATTATTGACCGCAAGTAAAGATGCGCGCGTTAAAAAGGCGCTGGAAGGTTTGTTGCGCATAACATTTGATAAAATAGTCGGCGGCAGCCGGCACTTTGAATTGTTCTTTGACATGAACTGGAAACCGCTTTCCAGGGAAGTTTCATGGGGGCACGATATTGAAGGAAGCTGGCTCATGTATGAAGCCGCTCTCGCTCTCGGCGATGAAAAAATTACAGGCGAAGCGAAGGATACGGCGGTCGCGATTGCCGATGTTATACATTCCGCCGCCATAGACAGCGGGAAAGGCGGACTTTTAAGCGGACTTGATGAAAAAGGGAAGCTTTTGGCAAAGAAGGAATGGTGGCCGCAGGCTGAAGCGGTCGTTGGTTTTTACAACGCGTACCAGCTTTCAGGTGAACAGAAATTTTTTGACGCCGCCTGCGGCATCTGGGAATATATAAAAAATTATTTTACGGATAGGGAAAACGGCGAATGGTTTAATGAACTGTCGCCTGACAATATACCGGATGTGAAAATGCCGAAAGCCGGTTTCTGGAAGTGCCCGTATCATAACGCAAGGACATGTTTTGAAATAATCAAGCGGATGAAATAACATCTGTCCGCATTATAAACAAACCGGAAATGGTTTTTCCCTTTAAAAAATGACCGTAAACACAGTGTTTTATACCTCAAAGCGCGGATAATACGCGGTTTTTTCCTTAAAAATGTAAATATTTAATGACATAATGCCGATATACACAGTAAAAATTGTTTTTTTTATTGGAGTTGTTTATGAAGAACACACTTAAAATTTTTGGAATAATTTTTCTGTCATTTGTAATCGGATTTTTTATGTCTTCCTGCGATGATGATGATCTGGATGAAAATAAAGGCAGTACTACTCCCCCCAGTACCAGTAGACCTGCCGTTACCCCTGTACTTAATAATTATCTGTTCAAAGACACTGCAGGGAATTCGTATGATCTGGAAATAGGGCTTGATGGAAGAGCGTCCATTGTTAATTACACATTGACTTATAATCCTAGTAACGAGAAATATCTAAGTAAAGGTTCTGTTTATATTGACGGTATCAAGTACACATTTACTCCGCAGGATGATTTCGGAGGCGTTGAGTGTAAATTTATTTTTGAAATCGAAGGCAGTAAAACAGATTATAAAATCACACTCCTTTCAAAAGAAATTTCATTTTATGAGGATGGTGATTTAATAACGACAATAGAACCTCTTATTGTTAATCAAGTCGGTACTCCTTTTTATACTATTACTTTTGACAGTCAGGGAGGAGCGTCTGTTGAGAAACTAATAATAAAATACGAAGGAACTATATTAGTTTTACCAAACCCTGAAAAAGATGATTGTAAGCTTGAAGGCTGGTACTCCACGTCAAGTTATACTACCGGAACTAAATGGGTAATTACAAATAAGGTCAAAAGCGACATAACCCTTTATGCAAAATGGGATCTGTTATGTAAATTTAAAGATGCGTCTAATAACCCATGTAATAAAGGTGATAGTGGTAGTCGCGCTATTGCCAAAACATGCGGCTACTGTGATGAATCTGGTCATTGTCCAAATACCAGTTGCGATAAGCATCCCAGCCCATGAGTTGTTATGTGTAATAAAAAGCGGGCAGTGCAGCCCGCTTTTTATTATGGCAAAGAAAACACGTTGGCGGTTTATAATGGCGGAGTATTAAACCCCCTCTAAATTATTTTCGCCCTGTAATTTGTTAAATCCGGCAGTTTATCAAGCGTAATTACAAGCGGATGATTATAGACTTTTTCCTTATGCGCTCTGGGATTGTGGTATTCGCCCGTCCAGTAATTGTCTTTTCTTGTTTCGCCTTCCTTAAAACGCATATCGTTCCATGTCATAAAATACGACCACATCATATCCTGTTTTTTACATTCGTCTGGATCGGGAATTTTATCGTTTTCCGAGAGCGCTGTTATTTTATCTTTTGCTGGAGCCATTGAAAAAGCTTTTTCATATTCCTGTTTCAGCGAATCGTAGTTTTCCGTGTAAAGATCAACGCCTGTTATGTCAACAGTCGAAGGATTTGGGAACCAATTTGCGTCCTCCGCGCTCCATACCCAGATTAAATTGTTTAATTTCTTTTCATTTGTGAAATAATCATGCATAAATTCCCAAAGCGCGATGTATGGCTGCGGTCCGGACGCTCCCCACCAGAACCAGCCGCCGGAGGCTTCATGCAGGGGACGCCATAATACAGGTATATCCTTTTCTCTTAAAAAATCTAAATGATGCGCGACTCTTTCCATATCGTCAATCATCAGTTTAAAATTTTCGCTTTCAATATCAAGTTTGTTGTTTTTCCATGGGATGCGAAAATCAGTTTTTTCCGTGTAAAAATGTTTTTTCCGCCCTGCGCGCCAGTGCCAGCAAAAAGTAATGATGCCGTGTATTTCAGGATTTTCCGGCAGCAGCGAAACGCCGTTGTTTTTTCCTTCCCACCATTCAACAGCTTCCTGTGTCTGCTCCGCGCCTCCGAAAAATGGCGCGTAATTAAAGGGTAGCTGTAAAAAGTCAAATCCTTTAATGGCAGGGTATTTTCCCGTATCGGTATGGATTCGTTTGATCATGTCCATTTTTTCATTGGTTGTCCATGACGTATCCATCTGTCCTGATATAATTCTTTTTCCGTATTCGTCTTTTAAAAAATTCAAAAGCCGTTTTTTATTCTGCAGTTCCATTGTATTGGGAAAATTCTATTTACGCGGCGATATTGAATAAAGCCCCTGTCATGGGAGCCGAAGGACTGTAAACGCCCGCAGTCTGCGTTGATTTAATCTGCTGCTGGTACTGGTCAATTAACAGGTTTATGCGTTTATCGTCGCTTCCGTCAATAATGCCTAAATCCATGGAAGGCTGGTTTTTAATTTTTTGCAGTTGTTCAATCAGCGTATTTAAAATCTGCAGCTTGGAAATATTAACGCCGGAAGTTCCCTCCGGAGCCGGAGTTCCTGAAATATGTTTGAAATGCGAATAGATAACCTGAGCCGGAGCGACCGGCAGAGACATTCTTCCGTCGCCGGACGCCGAAATGGCAAAACCAATGCTTGGGAAAGTATGATACGGAACGCTGCCGATATCCATCATTGTCTCCTGTTATGAATATCGGAAAAAATTAAAATTTAATAATATTTTTTTAGAACCCGCCGCAATGGCTTCTACCTGTTGGTGCGCATCCAGTCAGAAAGCCGTCTTTCCAGAGGGTATGTGTCATCTGCAACTTCTTTGCGAACGCGGTCATGAAGATAAGGCAGAACAACCCTCTCCTTCATCGCTATCCAGTTGCCGGGAAGTATGTTGGGCGGCATAAAATTTTCTGATGGAGGCATGCGCCCCAAAAGTTCAGGGTAAAAGCGCGGAAAGATCAATTCTGTAACGGGGCTTAATGAAGAAAATCCCCCGCTGATGCCGAAAATATTCTCGCTTAATCTGATTGATTTACTGTATTCAAGCAGCAGTCTCTGATTATCAATTTTAAAAAACCACAGCAAAAACGCCTTTGCCGCTTTTGTTGATTTTGATCTTTTTGGGATTCCCATTAATAGGATGTCTTCGGTAATAGGCACCCTGGTTTGTTCAATTATCCAGCGGAAATCCAGATTGTTTTTAACATCCGACCCCAGAATAAAAAGATTTCTGCTCTCCATGTATGAAAAAAGAATACGACCGCCCAATATCAATTTTTCCGGAGGTTCAAAAAAATATTTAAAAGTAAAATCTTCTTCCGCCTGGAAATCCGTATTTATCTCTTTTGTCCAGTTGTAAAGAGCCTCCATTGAGCCGTCCAGAGCCGCTGCATCCCATGCCAGAGGCATGGCTTCCCTGAAAGATGCGCCTGACATTATTGCGGCTGTTAGGAGAAAGTCATCATTCCAAAGCGGGGAAAAACCCATCCGCGTATATGCTCCGCGTGTTTCGGTATTAAAATTTTTGCTTAATTTTCTGATTTCATTAAAGTCGATGGTAAAGGAATTTGAGAGATCCGGTCCTCTTCCCCTGGAAAAAATCAAAGCCGGAATGTTAAATGATACCGGCAAAAGATACTGATCTTTTTCAATTTGCCCGATTGCAAGAATTCTCGGATAAAAATCATCCTGCGAAAGCCTGTTTTTGCCGAATAACCTGTTTAAAGGCTGGAATGATGTTTCAGTTAAGGAGTTTTTAAGCCAGCTTCCGGCAATTATATCCGGGGGATTATTAAACGATTTCTTCAGTTCTTCCGCCGGAAACGCGTGATATTTAATGGAAACCTTAAATTCATCCTGTGATGTATTGAAATATTCGCCGTATACTGCGAATTCGGGACGATCCGTCCAAATTTGCGCTGTCTTGCTGCCGCTGCAGGATGCAAGAAAAACGCAGATCAACAGAATACCGCCTTTTAAATAGCGCATGAGCAATACTATTTTATGGTAATGTGCTTGTCAACCTGAATTTAGTATGTTAAAATGGTGTCAAATTCTGTAATTTACAGCTTCGACAGGGGGCTTTTTTTTTGTGGAGAGGATTAAAGACGCTCATGTAATCAGGTTAATTGAACAAATTGGAGAACATTACAGAACCAATATTTCCAACAGATTTTTGCGTCCTCTTTTGCTTACACTGTCGATTGATAAGACAACATGGGATCAAATTGAACTTTTAACTGAAAAAATAGAAATATTCCGCTATCAGGGGTTTCATCTGGACGAATTGTACAGGCAAATAACCGCCTGCGCCCGCTTTGTCGAAATTACCCGTAATAATCTGATACCCAGTTTAAGAAGCAAGCTTGCTTCCATTCCCGGCAGTGCCTCCGATAAAACTCTGCGGGAGATGGCTGCAAGCAATTTTGTTTCCAATCTGCAGGTTTTTGCGGATCAATTAAACGAGTTATACATTAATTTGATCGATATTGATAAGAAAAGCGCAAATAAAAATCAGCCTGTATATGCTCAGGTTCCTGAATTATCAAATGTCGGACGTCTTCTTGTAGGACACTAGGTGTGTGCGCCGCAATCATTAATAATTCTTCCTGCCTTGACTTATTTGGTAAAATTTTATACCTTTATTTCAACGATGGAGTTTGGAGAGAAAAATGTACGCTTTAATTGAATTCATGGGGAAACAGTATAAAACCGAAAAGGGCGCAGTGCTCAAGGTTGATAAAATAGACGCAGAGCCCGGCGCTGTTATTGATATTGATAAGGTGCTTCTGGTTTCAGGTGATGGAGTCCCGGTTAGGGTAGGCAGTCCCTATCTGAACGGCGCAAAGGTATCCGCTACTGTGGAATCCCACAGTAAAGACGACAAAATAATTGTTTTTAAATACAAACCAAAAAAGGATTACCGCCGCAAGCAGGGACACAGACAGCAGTATTCAGTAATTAAAATTGACGATATTTCCGCCTGAGAATACAGGTGATTGAGATAGAAGCAGTTCTGGATGATGACGGAACACTAAGAGCATGTAAAGCTTCCGGGCATGCCGGAGCGGGTAAATCAGGAACTGACATTGTATGCGCTGCTGTTTCTGTATTGATGAGAACCGCTTCAATCGTCCTTTCCGACAGGAAGGGAGTTACATTGCAGGGCGGAGCGCCTGAAAAAGGTCAAGTGTGGCTGGAAGCCGATTATGATGCGGAAGGGAAGGATTTCCTTTCCGCCTGCGGGGTTTTTCTGATTGAGGGCTTAAAATCCATAGCTCAGGAATTCCCCGAAAATTGCAATTTGGTTATTAAACGGAGGAATTGATATGGCACGCAAACGCGGCGGAAGCGGAGCAAAAAACGGACGGGATTCAAACCCGCAGTATCTTGGAGTAAAAGCGTCTGACGGCACAAAAGTAAAAGCGGGGACAATTATTGCCCGACAGCGGGGAACCAATATTCATCCCGGCGCAAATGTAGGCTGCGGCGGCGATTACACGCTTTTTGCGCTTGCCGACGGAAAGGTTGCTTTTCATCAGCGCCGGGGACGCAAACTCGCTTCTGTAGTCCAGGAATAGTGACAGCCGCATAGGTCTGGTTAACATAACAGGCTATTCGATAATTTTTAATTTTTATTTATAATATAGCTAAATGGAACGATTTGCTGATGAGGCGATGATCGAAGTTTCCTCCGGGAGCGGGGGTAACGGCTGTGCAGCTTTCCGGCGTGAAAAATATGTTCCCAGAGGGGGACCCTCAGGCGGGGACGGCGGCAGGGGAGGGGACGTAATTTTTACAGTCCGCCGTAACTTGCGCACTCTTGCCCACCTGCGGTATAAACGCAGTTTTAAGGCGGAGAACGGACGCGACGGCGAAGGTGCGGGCAGATACGGACATAACGGCGCTGATATTACCATCCCTCTGCCGCCCGGCTCTTTAATCCGGGATGCGCAGTCAAATGAACTTATACGCGATTTTACAAAAAATCAGGAAGATTTTATTTTTCTCAAAGGTGGCAACGGAGGATGGGGAAACATTCATTTTAAGTCGTCTGTAAATCAGGCGCCAGGCAAAGCCAACAATGGGAAGCCGGGAATTACAGTTAAGATAAAAGTTGAACTTAGGATAATAGCTGATATCGGTCTTGTCGGTTTTCCGAATGCGGGGAAATCCAGTCTTCTTGATCGCTTTACAAATGCCCGCCCAAAAATAGCAGCCTATCCCTTTACAACGAAAATTCCAAACCTTGGTGTTCTGACAGCGGGAGAGAGGGATATCATTATCGCTGATATTCCCGGACTTATTGAGGGCGCTTCGCATGGAGCTGGACTTGGTTTTCGTTTTTTAAAACATATTTCCAGGACTGCGGCTCTTGCATTTCTCATCGATCTTTCCGGCGATAATTACCTTGACGCCTTTGACATTTTGTTAAATGAGCTAAGCGCTTACTCGCAGGATTTGGCGGAAAAAAAACATCTGCTTGTCGGAACAAAAACCGATTTGATCGAAACTGAAGGACGTCTTGCTGAGCTTGCCGCAAAATATCCCGGCGAAGAAATTATAGGAATATCGGTTTTTTCAGGCGGCGGCATTAAGGAACTGGGAGATGCATTTTTGAATCTTGTTAACAACACAGAGACAGATTATGCTTTGTCCGGGGAACCTGCACCGGAGAATTATTTCGATGACAGCGAAGATTTTGATGACGAGGTGTTTGGATGAGGCTTGGAATTTTAGGCGGCAGTTTTAATCCTGTGCATCTTGGACATCTTTTTCTTGCCGACAAGGCGATTAACGCGCTGAAACTTGACAGGCTTGTGATGATACCGGCGTATATTTCCCCGTTTAAGATTGACGCGCCTGAAATGGAAAGCAGCGTGAATGACAGAATTAAAATGCTCGCTGCCGCCATCGCGGGAGACAGCCGTCTTACGATAGACGACTGCGAGATCAACAGGCAGGGAATTTCATATACGATAGATACTTTAAAGGACATTATTTCCCGTTATAATCCGGAAGGCAGACTGTATCTTGTTATAGGCGACGATCTTGCGAAAGATTTTCCAAAATGGAGGGAAAGCGAAAAAATTTTAAAACTTGCGAATGTTGTAATTGCCCGCCGCCTTAACAGCGGCGAGGTCAAATATCCCTTTCCTCATTTGACAATAGAAAACGACATAATAAATATTTCATCGCAGGCTGTAAGGAAACAAATAGCCGAGGGAAGCGGCTGGCGTTCTCTTGTTCCCTCTTCTGTAAGGGCTGTAATCGAAGACAGGCAGCTTTACAATACCTGTAAAGTAAAGCCGGATGTTGAATTCAGCCAGTCTCTTATTATGCAAATTGAAGAGGCTGCCAGAGAAACCCTGAGCGTTTCCCGTTTCCTTCATTCAAGAAATACCGCTTTGCTTGCGCGGGATCTCTGCCGCCGCTTTAGTCTTGATCAGGACGCCGGCTATATTGCCGGAATCGCCCATGATTTATGCAAACAGTTTGACCCAAAGCAGATGACAAAACTTGCCAAGTCTGACAGAAGACCGATATCGGCACTGGAAAAGGAAAAGCCTAGCCTTCTGCACGGCAGAGCCGCCGCGATATTGTTAAAGGAGCGTTACTGCATTAATAATAATGATATACTCGAAGCGGTAGCTTTCCATACTTCAGGTAGGGAAAATATGAGCTCTCTTGCCAAGGTGATCTACATTGCAGATAAAGCGGAAGTTTCAAGAACAATCGATCCTGGCATAAGAAGCATGTGCTGCGGAGAAGATTTTCAAAAAACTCCTGAAGCTTTGGATATTATTTTTTCCGCCGTTTTAAGAAAGACAGTAAGCAAGCTTCAGGCAAGAGAATTAAATTTGTCTCTGGATACGCTGAAATTACTGGAAAGAATGAAGGATGGAAAGGATTGAAAAAAACAAAAATAGACGCTTCGCGTTTTTTGATGGTTTTGATTATTTTCGTTCTTGTTATCGGAATTTTTCTGGCTGTATACACATTCCGCAGTAATCCTATTGATGACGCTCTCGCCGGCAACCGCGTTATCAATACATTGTTCATTATCGAAAACAATAAAAAACCTGTTAGCACCTATGTTCTTATGTATTATCCCGGAACAAAACGCGCCGCGATTTTTGACATTCCCGGAGAGCTTGGTCTTTTAATTTCAAAGATTAACCGGGTTGACAGGATTGACAGTATTTATGAGTCAGGCAGAATAGGCAGTTATCAAAGCGAGATTGAAAAACTTCTTGGCATAGAAATTAATTTTTCATTTGTTATTACAAACGAAAATCTTGTATCAATTGTTGATATTCTTGAAGGCGTGGAGATATTCATTCCTTCGCCCGTATCATATAGGGAAGATGATCAATTGGTGCTTTTTTCTTCCGGAATGACAGTTCTCGACGGCGACAAAGCGAGCGTATACGCGACATACAGCCTTCCTTATGAAGAACGTGAAGTGGAGATATTCCGCAGGCAGCGTTTTTTTCTGGGTCTGCTTGACCGCAATATACACATGAACGAAAGGCTTAAAAATCCTGATAACGCAAAACTTTACTATTCATTTTTTAATACGCCGATGAACCGGCGCACCATGATGCTGCTGTTTGACGAATTTGTATACATCGATACCGATCGCATAAATATCCAGTCTGTAGGAGGGACACTGCGGGAGGTTTCCGGGCAAATGCTGATTATTCCCCACTGGGACGGCAACCTTGTTAAAGAGGTTACACGCCAGACTTTGGCAACGCTTACGCGCGATATTGACGAGCATTTAAGGGAACAAACACTGACAATAGAAGTCTTAAACGGAACCGACATTAACGGTCTTGCCGGAAGGACTGCTGAAATGCTGCGCACCTTCGGTTATGATATTATATCAATCGGCAACGCCGACAGTAATAATTATGAAAGCACAATTGTTTATCACCGCTCCGGAGATGAAAGGCTTGTTAAAACTTTTGCCGATGTTATCCGGTGCAGTAATATAGAACAGGTGTTTACTTCGTATTCCGGCGGAGAAGAGGAAGCGATTATTGAATATAAGGCGGATATAACGCTGTTGATTGGAAGGAACTTTAATGGAAGATATGTTACCGGAAATTGACGCCGGCATTAATGAAAAATTAACGGCTCTGGGCGATCTTCTGCGCGAGCATAAAGGGCAGGAGGTTTGCGTTCTTGATCTCCGCTCTTACAACGGCTGGACTGATTTTTTCATCATTGCCACAACGTCAAGCATAACGCATATTGACGGGCTTGAGCGGCACATCAAAGACTTTTGCCATGAGAATGAAATTGATATTCTGGGTTTTTCACGTAAAAGCGCCGATGATGAATGGCGCTTGATTGACCTTGGATCGATTATAATCCACCTGATGAGCAAAAATTTCCGCGAATTCTACGATTTGGAAAGACTATGGCGCCCAATCAAGCACGCACAGCGCTAAAAACCGCGTGATCTTCCGCCTAATTGAGGTTAGGCGGCAATTCACTTACTCGTTATCGTCGTCCCAGTCGTCATCTTCTTCTTCATAATCATCATCTTCGCTGTCACTGTCGTATTCGTCGTCGTCATCATCGTCATCATCTTCTTCCAGATCATCGTCATCGCTGTAGTCGTCATCTTCATCTTCGAAAACGTCTTCTTCTTCATAATCGTCTTCATCATCAAGGTCATCATCATCCCCAAAGATAAAAACAGGCAGCAGATCGCTTTCCTCATCATAACTGACGTCCACAGGAAGTAACGTCAATTCTTCATTTTCCATAGCTCCGTTCAGAACCATAATGCTCTCCCTCGTAATTGGTCTTTTACTTGAATCTAAACGAGTAGTAAGGCAAAAAAGCCTCCTTTTAGAAACATAAGTTAGGAAATATATAAATGTCAACAGGTTTTTGTTTTTTTTTTGATTTTTTAGAATTGCATCCTGCTTTAATATAAAGTACTCTAAAATGGTGCCTGACACCATTTTTGCGCCTGCTAAAATTAACCTTCATCTTGCGGTTTTTGACAAACGTCCGGACGGCTTTCATAATCTGGAAAGTATTTTTCTTGCTGTCGATTTTTGCGATACCCTTCATTTTGCGCCTGCTGAAACGACAGAAATTCACATGAATTGGGATGAAAAAATACAGCCGGAAGAAATTCCTTTAGAAAAAAATATCATTTATAAAACACTCTCTCTGTTCAGGGAAAAAACAGGTTATGTTCAGGGTTTTAAAATCAATGTCGAGAAAAGAATCCCAACCGGCAGCGGTCTTGGCGGCGGCTCTTCAAATGCCGCTTCAACTCTTTTGGCGCTGAACGAACTTGCCGGTTTTCCCCTGAAGCGGGAGCAGCTCCATGAAATGGCGGCTTTTCTTGGCAGTGACGTTCCCTTTTTTATTTACAAAACCGGCGCCGCTCTTGTAAGAGGACGCGGCGAATGTGTTGTTCCGCTTAACGCGCCTGACTGGTTCATCGTTCTTGTTAATCCCGGATTTGCAAGCGATACAGCCGCGGCTTTCAGACTGCTGGATGAATACAGGACCTGCCGGACTTCCGAAGATCAAACTCAACATTTTAATTTTAATGAGAAATATCAGCTTGACAGGTTTCCTTTATTAAACTTTAAGAATGATTTTTTATTTATTTTTCCGGAACCGGAAAAAACTGTTTACAATAAAATTGTTTCCTGTTTGAAAAAAGAAGGCGCGGAATTCGCAGGTCTTTCAGGAACCGGTTCGACCTGCTTTGGGATTTTTAATGAAAAAACACAGGCTGATAAAGCTGCGTTGTCCATGAGCGGCGAGTACAGGTTTGTTATTTGCTGTAGTTTATTTAAGTCAAATTAATTTTTATATCGAAGGATTTTTATTACTTTAACTTTAGAAAAATTAAAGCTAAAAAAATTTAATAAAAATTCAAATAAAAGCTTTTATCAATTGGAAAAACGTTATAAAAACGCTATTTTTTTCTTGATTTAACGGGTTACTATATAGTATAATGTAGTACAAGTTAGGCTGATGTCCGTTGAGCGTCCTTGTTGGATGTTTTGGTTGAACCTAACGCAAGAACAGGACCTCATAAAAAAGGAGAGGCGTAATGGAAATTACAGATATCAGGGTCCGCAAAGTGACTGGCGGCGGAAAGCCGAAAGCCTATGTAACGGTTACTTTTGATGATTGCTTCGTCGTTCATAATATAAAAATTATTGAAGGGAAAACCGGAGTTTTCATTGCAATGCCAAGCCGTAAGACCCGAGCAGGTGAGTATAAAGATGTAGCTCATCCTATTCATCCGGAATTTCGTGCTGAACTTCAAAAGCGTATCCTTGATAAATATGATTCCGGTGATGTTCAGGAAGCTTCAGCAGACGATAATGATTAATCAGGAGCAAAAACGCCTCTGATTTCGTTTTATATTGGTCATTCTCAATCCGCTTGATTATTTTCCGCGGTTTATGGTAACCTCATAAAAAAGATGGGACGTCGGCAAGCGGTAAGCCACCGGTCTTTGGAGCCGGTATCCACAGGTTCGAATCCTGTCGTCCCAGAAGGGATAATCCCGGATATTATTAACGAGGTATATATGAGCAAGGTTATTTTACAAGCGAAAATTCGTCAAAAAAACGGTTCAGCGGAGTCGCGGAGAATCAGGCGCAACGGTCGCATACCGGCAGTTCTCTACGGAAGATCGGGGAAAGCGGTCTCCATCGATATGGAACTTTTGGAATTTTTAAAAGGTACAAAGGGTATCTCTGAAAGTACAATCGTTAAAATTGATGTTGACGGCAAGGCGTATGACGCTTTTGTAAAAGATACCCAAAGAAATATAATAGACGGAAATATTCTTCATATTGATTTTTACGAAGTTGAAAGCGGCGTCGTTCTCCGCGCCAAAGTTTCTGTCATACTTAGCGGAAACCCAATAGGCGTCCGCGAAGGCGGTATGCTCGAAAATCCGCTTCATGAAATCGAAGTTGAATGTCTTCCGAAAGATCTCCCTGAACGCATTGAACTTGATATTTCCGATCTTAAAGCCAATCAATCAATACATATACGCGACATTCCGCTTGCAAGCGGCGTTAAGCTTATTTCCAATCCTGATCAGGTTGTGGCTCTTGTTAAATTCGCTAAAGCGGAAGCAGCCGCCGTTACCGCTACGCCTGACGCTGCCGCCGCTCCTGCCGCAGCAGCAGCTCCCGCCGGAGACAAGAAAGCGGCTCCCGCAGGCGATAAAAAGACCGCTCCTGAAAAGAAGTAAAAAAAGCGCGGAGTGATTGTTCTACAGGAAAATAATCACGAATTTTTCCCGCGCATACGCAGGGATCGATGGAAAGCATTTCAAATTCTGCGGTTGTTTTTCATTTTGAAAATGAAGTTTCCCGTATTTTGGACAGTTGCCCTTCCGAAGCGGTTTTTCTTGCCGCTGTTTCTGGCGGAGCCGATTCAACGGCAATGCTTTGCGCGCTGTCCGTTTTGGTTCCGGGGGACAGGCTTTTCTGCCTTCATGTCGAGCACGGATTAAGAGAGCCTGGGGAAAGCTGCGGCGATGCCGCTTTTGTAAATGATTTCTGCATGAAACTCGGTATTCCATGCCGCATAGAAATCATTGAAAGAGGGAAGATTGCCGCTTTTGCAAAGCGCAGGAAAACAGGCATAGAAGCCGCCGCAAGGTATTTCAGGCGTAAATCACTCATTAAAGAAGCAAAACGCATTTCTTCCGGGAATTTAAAAAAAACCTTTATACTGACCGCTCATACAAGAGACGACGCGGAGGAATTAATTCTCATGCGTGTTCTACGCGGCGCGGGTCCCGCAGGTCTTGCCGCAATGCCTGCAAGAAGAAGACGCTTTCTGCGCCCGCTTCTTTCACACAGCCGCGCCGATGTGATTGCCTATCTTAAAGAAAAAAAATTAAGCTGGCGCGAAGATTCCACAAATACTGATGTTAAATTTATCCGTAACAAAATACGATGTAATCTTGTTCCATTATTAAATGAGTTTTTTCCCTTTTGGAACAAAGGCGTTCTTGGCATGGGAGAGACTCAAAAACACGCGGCAAAGTTCATTGCCGAAGAAGCGGCAGCCCGCGTTAAATGGGAAAACGCAGGAGAGTATTTTTTTACAGATGCAGTTAATTTTTTAAAGCAGCCGCTGATTATCCGCGAAGAAGCGGTTTTTCTGTGTATAGACAGTCTTTTAAAAAATGTAAAAAACCTGCGTACTGTTAAACGTTCTGTAGTAAGAAAATTTTGCGCTTGCCCTGAAAATACCTTCAGTCTGGGTCATGCGCGGATTTTACGCAAAGGAGATAAAATCATAATTTCTTGTATTAAAAAGGAATTTTTCGAATGCGGAATTTCACGGTTGATAAAAAAGCCTCCCTTATATAATCTTAACAATACAGAGAAGAATGATGAGGAAGGAGGCGTAGATGTTTAACCCAAATGACAAACTGCCTGAAAAAGGATCTATGCCGAAGTTTTCCGGCGGTTTTGCTGTGCTTTTTTTTGTTTTGATAGCGGGATTTTTTCTGTCTTTTTTATCCAGAGGGTCTTCTTCTCCGGTTAGGGAAGTTTCATATTCTGACTTTATGCGTTTTTTGGATCAAAACCAGGTTGAATCTGTGGTTATACGCGATAACAACGTAGTAGAGATTAACCTGAAAGGAACCTCCAACGGGAATAATCAATTGAAAGCCCGTATTCCATACAATGATGATTCCCTTTTAATCAAACTTCAGGATATGAACATCAATGTAACAGGAGCAGTTACAGGACCAAGTCTGACGCGTATTTTAATTGATTTATTGCCGTGGATAATCGGTTTTTCCATTATCATCATTCTGATAAGAAACATGCAGGGTATGGGAACGAGAACTTTTCAATTTGGCAAAAGCAGAGCCAAACGTTTTCAAAACGAAGGCAAGAAGATCAGTTTTGCCGATGTTGCGGGGCAGAAGGACGCAAAATACGAACTTGAGGAAGTGGTTGAGTTTTTAAAAAACCCGCAGAAGTTTACAAAGATGGGAGCCCGCATTCCAAAAGGCGTTCTCCTTGTAGGCATGCCGGGTACAGGCAAAACGCTAATGGCGCGTTCTGTAGCCGGTGAAGCTGGCGTCGCTTTTTTTCATATGTCCGGCTCCGATTTTGTTGAAATGTTTGTCGGCGTAGGAGCCAGCCGCGTGAGAGATCTTTTTGATCAGGGCAGAAAAAGCGCTCCGTGTATTATTTTTATTGATGAACTGGACGCGGTCGGGCGGACGCGCGGCGCCGGTTACGGCGGCGGCCATGATGAACGCGAACAGACTTTAAATCAGCTTCTTGTGGAAATGGACGGATTTGATTCCAAAGACGGAGTTATAATACTTGCCGCTACAAACCGTCCCGATGTTTTGGACCCTGCGCTCCTTCGTCCGGGGCGCTTTGATCGTCAGGTTGTTATCGCGATGCCTGACATTAAAGAGCGTGAAGCGATACTGAAAATTCACTCGGATAAGATACCTCTCGACAAAGACATCGATCTTTCCCGCATCGCGCGGGCGACGCCGGGAATGAGCGGCGCGGACATCGCCAACCTTGTGAATGAAGCGGCATTATTCGCCGCGCGCAAGGATAAACCTGATGTTCAGATGTCTGACTTTGAAGAAGCAAGAGACAAGGTTCTGATGGGAGTTGCGCGCAAGACGCTCGTTATTTCTGACAAAGAACGCAGGATGACCGCAGTTCATGAAGCGGGACACGCGATACTTCATTATTTTCTCAAGAACGCAGATCCTTTGCACAAGGTAACCATTGTTCCGCACGGACGCGCGCTCGGCATGGCTCTTTCCCTTCCGGAAGAAGACAGGTACAGCCGCTCAAAAGGATGGATCGTCGATTTTATATCGATACTTTACGGCGGCTGGCTTGCTGAAAAACTTTTCTACGATGAAACCACTACCGGAACAAAAAATGATATTCAGCAGGCTACAGAATTGGCGCGTAACATGGTCTGCGAATGGGGAATGGCTGAAGATATGGGACCTGTTGCATACGGGCAGGAAGATGAGCCGATCTTTCTTGGAAAGGAAATTGCACGCCGTAAAGATTATTCAGAAGACACAGCCCAGCGCATAGACGCGGCAATCAGGGATATTCTCGACAAGGCAAGAGAAAATGCGTCTATAATTATTAGTAACCATAAAGATGATTTGGAGAAACTCTCCGATGAGCTTCTTATACGCGAAACAATGACAGACGACGAGGTGAGGAAAATACTTAACCTTCCGCCGTTAGGCGAGGAAACCCGGTAAAATGCGGATTTTAATTTTTTTAATTACAATTTGCTCCGGTCTTTATGCTCAGGTATATGACGACGCGGAAGCCGCGCAAAAATACGCGCTGTGGATGAAGCAGGCGATAGACGGAGGCAGGTGGAGCGAAGCTCAGGCAGGGATACAGAGAGCCTCTGATTTTATAAATGTTTCATCAGACATATCGTTTCAGATGGCTCTTGTCCGTTCTCATTTTAATGCGGGAAGAAACGACGTAATAAAGGCTGTTGATACTGCGCTGGATGTGAACCGGTGGGATTTGTACAACAGGCATTATGCCCTGTTTTTAAAGGCGCAGCAGTTAGTTGCAATGCGAAAATACTCCCAGGCTCTTTTGATTATTGACGAAACTGTTTCAACCGCTGATTTTGAATGGTTAAAGGTTTTGTCTTTTCTGGGAATGGCGTCATCTGATTATTCGGCTCTTGAGAAATTCAAAAGTCAGCTTCTTTCCTCCATGAACAGGTATTCGCGTGATCCGCGTTTCCTTCGTGTTTTTTTTTCATATGCGCGCAGCAGGCTTCCCGAACTTTCAAAATTTATGCCGGGCGATATTGATCTTCTTGATCTTACCCTGCGAAGGCTTCCCTTTTTACAGGAAGCCGATCCTGAACTTGCATGGATGGCGGCTCCTTTTATCAGGAGTACAGAAGACGCAAGGCGGCTTGTCGCAGCGTACCGCGCGGGAGGGATTCCAAATAAACAAAACAGGGATTTTATGCCGTCCGCAGGATCAATTCCTGTCGCATTAAATCTTGGTCTTATGGATGACAGAACCGCAGTTGAAGAACTTTTTTCGGGAGCGGTGGGATTTAATTCCTCCCCTCCTGAAGGAATTATGCGCGACGGGAATCCTATTTTGGATCTGGAAATTATCAATAAGGTTTACAGTCTGCTCCGCAGCGATGAAGGACGTGAATTTTTCACACGGAAACTTGCAGTATTTACCGGCTGTATTTTTTCAGATGATGATTATGACGGATACGCAGACAGCGTTTCGTATTATAAAACAGGGGTAATCGAAAAATATTTGTTTGACAGGGATCAGGATAATACAGCAGATATAACGATCGCCTTTTACGCCGGCGTTCCTTCTTCTGCCGAGTACCTTGTTCCGGGCAGTGACTCTTATGCGCAGATCGGCTGGGAACGCTATCCGTATGTCAATAAAGCGGTTTTTTCCGGAAATACGTATTCATTCCGTCCGGCTGATTTTATGTTTATGCCTGTCTCCTTTACGGTTCTTGGCGGCGGCGGGAATTACGCAGGACTTTCCTTTCCTGTCTTCTCAAATCAATTTAACATAACGCAAAGGACATTTGTTTCATTTTGTTCAAGCATGACACGCAGCAGCTCCGAGTTTAACGGCGCTGTAGAACATATTTTTTTTAATCAGGCTTTCCCGCTTCAGGCTGTTGAAGTTATAAACGGAAAGTACATTTCCTTTACCGAGTTTGAAAAAGGATTGCCTGTTATTCAATATATTGATACTGATCTGGACGGAAGAATGGAAACGATAAGACGCTTCCGCCGTCCTGCGCATGGCTTTAATTATGATGAATTATTCGATTACCGCAGCCTTGTAACCTCCTCAATAAGCGACTGGACAGGCGAGGGCAGATATAAAACGGGAGAAGTGTATATGCATGACGGAGCTGTTGTTTATTTATGGGATATGGACGGAAGCGGTGTTATGGGAAGCAGAAACGAATGAAACCAAAAAAAATTATTTTTAAAAAACGCATTTACGCCGCAGTGAGCATGTTAATTGTTTTTTTGTTTTTTACATTTTCATGCGAAAGTCTGGGCGGCAAAAATAATTTTTCTTCTTCGCGATCAACAAGTCTTATAAGGCTTGATGATATTAAAAAACAAATTAACGATAAACCTGTTGACGCTCTAAGCCAAATCAATATTTATAGGGACGTTTATTCTGCTTCCAATAAAATTGATATTGACGACTGGAATAAACTTTCCCAATATGAAGAAGAAGCAATCAGGAATCTGATCGGCAGACAGGAAAAGGCGATTGAAGATGAAAACTGGGAAGAAGTTTTATCGCTCGGCAGATCCATTAACAATCTCGGAATAGCGACGCCAAATTCCGGAAAAGAGCATGTATTCATGCTTGCCGACGCAAAAAAGAAAGTTACTGAAGGCGATAATCTGGGCGGTTTTCTTGCCGCTCTTAAATCTCATGAAATACAGCCCATGAATTTTGCCGACGCTTTGTTTTTTCTTGAAAAAGCGGCGGAGGCGAAACAGCGGAGGACAGCGTCATTTTTTTATTCCGCCGCTGTCAGCGCTTCAGCGGGGAATATTTCTTCGGCTCTTCGTGAATACGCAACCGGAAGAGACAGCGTTGCCGACATGATAAAAGGCGTCGCCACTGTAATTGTTGATAAGGGAATGAGAGTAGAAAGAGGAATGGGCATGTCAGACAGGGTATTGGGCTCAGCCTTTTTTGTTGATTCATCAGGTCTTTTGATAACAAATTATCACGTAATAGAAAGCGAAGTTAATACCAAATACAAAGGTTATTCCAGATTGTTTATCCGTATGGGAGACGCGACCAGTCCGCGGGTTCCCGCGAAGGTTATCGGCTGGGATAAATCGCTGGATCTGGCGCTTATTAAAACGGAAATTGAAACTGAATATGTATTTTCTGTTGTTGATCGCATAGTTCCGAAGATAGGCGATACGGTTCTTGCAATAGGATCTCCTGTAGGTCTGGAAAAAACCGTAACATCCGGAATTGTTTCCGCGTATGGAAGGCGTATCCTGCAGGTCGGGGATGTTATTCAGATCGATGCCGCCGTAAATCAGGGTAATTCCGGGGGTCCTGTAATTGACAGCGAAGGACGGCTTGTCGGAGTTGTATATGCCGGTTCTCCGTATTATCAGGGACTTAACTTTGCAATCCGCGCCGAACGTCTTGCCATGGCGCTTCCGGCGATGATTAAGGGAGGTAAAGCCCAGCGTCCGTGGCTCGGCTTTACGTTATGCGAAACATTTTCAGGCGCCGAGATAATTTATTCGGCGCCGGTAACGCCGGCCGCAATGCATCAGGTCAGCGAAGGTTCCTTTATCAGAACCATTAACGGAAGGACGATCAGCGCCTCGCAGGGAGGACTCATTTTTGCCTTGCAGGAAGCGATTTTCCTCTGTGGTCCCGGAGAGCTTATAGCTCTTGAAACAATTAACCTTGACGGAGAAATAAAAAAGCGGATTATGATGACCGCCGCTCGTCCTGATCTTCCCATGCTTGAAGCCGCGAAGGTGGACAGGCGTGAAAAGATAGCTGCTCCGCTTTTTGGAATGATGCTTACGCCTATTCAAAGCGGGCTTTTTTCGGCAAATTTCCGGGTTAACAGGGTTATCCGCGGCTCAATTGCCGATGAAGCCGGTATCTCCGTAGAAGATCCCCTTAATATAAAAAGGCTTCGTCTTTTTGAGGATGAAGGTTACGCTGTTTTGGAAATTTCCGTAAAAAAACGAAGAATGGGATACCTTGAAACAAATATGCAGCTTCCCGTCCATCTGGATTCGCCTGATACCCTGTAATGTAATCGACTTTACAGTCAGACTCTGGATATAATAACGTATGAGCGTTTCCAAAAATTGCGCGCAGTTTCATTTTATCGGAACAATTGACGAGCTTTGCTGCCATCTTGGATTGATTAAGGCAATGCTTTCAAATGAAGACGCATGGCAGTTCTCCTGGCTGTCAGCCTGCAATTTTATCGAAAAAATTCAGAAGAACCTGATGAAAATAATGGCGCATGCCTATGATCCGAAAGACAGTAAATACTTTTTTACCGATACTGAAATCGGAGAGCTTGTAAAGGAAATTGATAAATTAAAGAAAAATCTTCCCGTTATTTCCAAATTTGTAATACCGGGGAAAAACATTATTGAAGCGCAAATCCAGATAGGACGCGCCATTGCAAGAAGAGCGGAGAGGCATTACGCCGCCATAAACGAAAACGGGCAGTACTGCTCCGTAGCAGGCGAGTATCTTAATAAGCTTTCAACTTACCTTTTTACCCTGTCGCAGCAGGAGTCCCTTATTAATGTCAATTTTATTAATCAGATATCAGGGCTTTAATTTAAAGTTTCCGCACTTCTTCGCGGTTTGAATAACCGGTTTTAAAATAAATCTTGCTTATATAATTTTCTACAGTTCTTATATTAATATGCAGTGTATCGGCAATTTGTTTGTTTGATTTATTCGCTTTTAGTAAATCAATTACATCTTTTTCACGTTTAGAAAACTTAGCGTAAACAGAAGAACTTTTTTTTATTAATAAATTTACTTCGTCTGAAATATAAATTTGTCCGTTTATTATTGTTTCTATGGCTTTTAAAAGCTCCTCTTTGCCGCCTGTCTTTGACAAAAAGCCTGCGGCTCCTTTATTTAATGCAGCTTGTATTTTAAACGCATCTCCAAGAGCGGAGCAGACCAGCACAGGCGGTTTTAGGATTTTTTTGTTATGACAAAATTTTGTCAGCATCGGAAGAAAATCAAGACCGTTATCTTCGCCCAAAAGAAGATCAAGGATAACCAAAGAGGGCAGCGTATCGGCTTTTTCAATAATATACATTGCTTCTTTAAGCGACTGCGCCTGAGCGCAGACTTTAAAAAGCTCTGTCTGTTCCAGAATAGAAACAATCCCTGCGTTCAGCATTGGGTGATCGTCGATTAATAATACTTCCATCCCGATTTTATATTATAAGAGCTTTTATAATTAATCATGCTAAATTGATGATTTTTCCGGGCTTTCCCCCGATCTTGTGCGTTAACTCACAAGAATTCGCCAAAATTTGTAAAAAATTGTGAGTTTTACACGCTTTTTTTATTTTTATTTCTGACTTAAATTTTTAACAAATGTTCCTAAAAAAGGGGTTATGTATTCCGCGTTGCGGAATACTTCGATTTAATTTATCGCTAGCGCGATATAAAAGGGGTTATGTATGAAAAACACGCTTAAAAAATCAAGAGTTATTGCTGTTATTGTAACCCTGTTTTTGACAGCCTGCTACAACGGCACTGGCGGGGGGGTGGCAGTAATGCCGGCGGTAATAATAACCCTCCTCATACTCACGATTGGAACTGGACATCGAATACAATAGCCGCAACCTGCACATCACCAAGCAAAGACACCGCAGCCTGTAAAGTTACCGGCTGCTCTGCGGTAAACCAGCGAGGCGGCACAACAAACGCGCTCGGACATAACTACGGAGCCTGGTCTGTAAGCACGCCTGCAACCGAAACCGAGGACGGTGTAGAAAAACAAACCTGCGCAAGATGCGCTCATATCCACACAAGGACATTACCTGCGACAGGCAATCCTAATTGCGCCCACGTCTTCGGCGCATGGACAGTAAACGCAGCCGCTACCTGCACGGAAGACGGTGAACGGGAAAGACACTGCATCAATTGCCCGAAAAACGAAGTCGAAGAAATTGAAAAACTTGGGCATGACTGGAACTCATACCTCCAGACGCTGGCGCCAACATGCTCTGCTGCCGGCAGTGAAACAAGATCATGCAAACGTAACGCTTCCCACACAGAAACAAGTGGCATAGCGATAGTCTCAACAGCCCACAACTGGGGAAATTATACGCAGACTACAGCTCCGACTTGCACGGCAGTCGGCAAGGAAACAAGAACCTGCAGCATAAACAGCTCGCATACCGAAACAAGGGATATAGCGATAGCCTCAACAGCCCACAACTGGGGAAATTATACGCAGACTACAGCTCCGGCTTGCACGGCGGTCGGCAAAGAGACAAGAACCTGCGGTCATAACTCCTCCCACACAGAAACAAAAGACATTAACGCTCTCGGACACGCTAACGGCTCATGGGTTGTTACAGTACCCGCGACTACAACAACAACCGGCACAAAAGTATTACGCTGTGTTCGTTACGCGCAATGCAATCATGTAATAAGCAGCGAGACCATTCCGATTATTGTTCCGATGTTCTACTGGGGTAATTATATTCCATCGACAATAGTTCAAGTAACAGATTTGGCAGGAAGCCCTGTATTCAATATTGATGAATTAGTTGAAACAATTGAGAATGCAAGAAAGAGATATGATGTAGATCAAGATGATCCAGATATTGATTGGAATAATTTTACTAATGAAGATAACATCATCTTAAATAGTGATAGTACAATTTATGGCGTTTATGATGCTAGTGGTAACTTGATGAATAATCATGTTATTGTTAAACCAGGTGCTCTAAGATGGGAAGAAAAGAAATCGTCTGAAACTGCGGTTAAACAGAATAAAACTATTGATTATTCATCAACTCTGGGATATTTATTCTATGTAGTACCTTCTGATTTTGGAAATGTAACTATAAGAGAGCCTGATGGTACTAATATTACTTCAACATTTAATATAAATAAAATTATCATAGATGGTGTTGAGTATAATGTATGTACTAGAAAGAGTGTTTTTTCAGTTAATTCAACAATTCAACTAAAATTTGAATTAAATTAAGGAGAAAAAATGGCAAGAGCGCAAAATTGCCTGATAATGTTTTGAAAAAGCGGCTTCGTATGGGGCTGTAAAAATAAGGAGGAAACAATATGATTTGTCCGTTTAGTAAAGAATCTTGCAATCATGACTGTGCATTGTATCTGCCGCAAACAAAGAATGCGCCTAATTTTTCACTTTCCGTAAAATGGCAGGGGTGTTCCTTATTCAATATGGCAAAAGAAATCCATGAAATATGGGAGTATATAGAGAAAAAAAAGTAAGGCAACGCAACGGTAATTGATACAAAAGAGTAAACAATCATCAGGCACGCTTCTTAGCCTGTCCTGAACGGTTCGGGGAGCATTTCGAGTCATTCGGAGAGCACTCCGAGCCGTTCGGAGAGCGCTCCCAGTCGTTCGGAGAGTACTCCCAATTGTTCGGAGAACTCTCCGAGTTATCCGCTTGCGGATAACAATTTTCTGGTGGTGGCGCGATGGGTGTTAGGAAACACATTTCCGCCTTTTATCGTTTTTAAAGATGTTTTCAACAAAATTCCTATTTCATTTATAATTCCTCTGTGCCGCCGTGTGAATAATTCCGGAACATTGGCGCAGGGGTGTCAGATAGCTACTTTTCCGTAGTGTTGTCATGCGAAACGGTACGCCGGATATTGGGATCGCAATGATAGCAGCTACCTTTTAGTTACCCGTCGCGTTTGCGGTAGGAGAATGTTTTTAATAGGAAGTTGTTCTGGAATTGAAGTTTCCTAATAACTCTAATATGTTTAGTTTTTATTTTCGGTGTCAAAAATAAATCTTATGCTTTCATTCACTTTCTCAATATAATTCTTTGGTAACATTGAGATAAGACCTGTAAATCGTGTTTTATCAACGGTTAATATTTGTGAAATATTAACTACAGAAGTTTTTTATTGCATAACTACTCCTCATTAATTTGTTCTGCTACTTTCTGGCGCAATGCATTTTAAGAGCGGCGGATTTATAATGCTTCGCGCAACATGGATATTTCATCGGTTAATGCTTTTTCTACAAAGCTATTAAGTGACAAATGTTTTTTCTTTGCCAGTATTGCGACTTGTCTGTGAAGCTCCGGTGATAACCGCACATTAAATTTACCTGAGTATGGTTTTTCAGGTTCAACTCCTTCTTCTTTGCACCATGAAATATAATCGTTTATGGAATCTTTAAACGCTTTTTCTATTTCCTTTACTGTTGTTCCCTGAAAAGTAATCACATCTCTGGTATTGATAACGTCTCCATGAAAAATTTGAGCTTGCGCGTCATATTCTACAGTTCCTAAATAACCTTTAAATTCCATCATGATTGTACCCCCGTATTTTCAAGAAATCTTCGAACCGAATTTACGGCTCCCTTATCAGTGGTACTATAATGTGATACCAGAGTCAAGTAGTAGAAAAGACTCAAGAATAACCTCTTTTAATTGTAATTTTCCATGTTCTTGTGCGTAAACGCACAAAGAAACGCCAAATCTTCAAAATAATTGTGCGTTTTACACGCTTTTTTAATTTAGTGTTCTGCTTTAGATTTCAACAAATATTCCTGTACAGGAACACATTTTGTCGGCGGCGACATTAAAACCGTAATGGGAATTTTTTATGAAAAGTAAATTTAAATTCTTGGAAACTATGCGCAGCATTATAATTATCACAATTGCAGCGGTAATCATGTTTGGTATGGCAGCCTGTGACGGCGGCAGTGGCGGAGGCGGCGGAGGCGGCGGCAGCGGCGGAAGCGGAAATTATAAATTAACATGGGGTATTTATGATCAAACCTTCTCATTATCTGTAGCTGAGTTTGCATACTATGGATTTCCTCTTACACTAGCTGGTTCTAATGCAGGATATATAACCGGAAATACTGCATCACAGGCATTTTCCCAAGTCAATCCTGCTGTTGAATATGGAATTAGTTATGGTACATTTGAAATCTTGGTTGAATTTAAAAGAGATGGTATTGGAGCTCCACAAGAATTAAAATCTGCAATGCTGGCTAAAAAGGCTAATGTTCCAGTAGGAGGAGTTTTTGGATATTCAGATTTTTCTGTTGCTTTTTATATAGAAAGATTATAACTATAAGCTTTACCGATGGAACCGTTTTGCATGGTAATGTAAACAGAATTCAATTCAGAGGCGTAGAGGATAGGAAAACAATTTCTCCGTGCCTCAGTTTGAGTTCTTCCTCCAAAAAATCTTCTCTTCTCTCATACAATCGGTATTTCCAGACAGACCAAAGTGCCTTCGCCAATCGCGCTTACAATTTTAAATCGTCCGCTCAGGATAGCAGCGCGTTCTTTCATGCTGATAATGCCTATATGGGATTTATCAAGAGATTTAATAATACTCCCGCTGTCATCCAATGGAGAAATAAAACCTTTGCCGTCGTCGTCGATGCCGATATAAATAATTTTATTGCTTTGGCGCATGGTGACTATTACTTCTTTCGCTTCCGCGTGTTTTTCTATATTTGTAAGCGCCTCCTCTGCAATTCTGTAAACCTGCAGTATTTTTTCCATGGTAAGAAATTCCAGTCTGATGTTTGCGTCTATTTCCGCGCGGCAGTCTATTCCTGTTCTTTTACCGAAGTCTAAACAAAGCTGACGTAAAGCGTCAGGCAGTTCGCTGAAACGAAAACCGGGCGGAATAAGATCATTGCAAATATCTCTTGTCTTTTTCATAAGTTGCGCCATTTTTAATTCTGCTTTTTCCGGTTCCAATAATACGCAGCGCATATCCTGAATTACAGTGTCGTGTAACTCACGGCTTATCCTCGCGCGCTCTTCATCCTGCGCAAGTATGTAGGCATGTGAAAAAATTGTGGCTTCTGTTTCGCGTTTTATTGTATTTGCAAGAGATTTATGCATAAACGCAATAAGCAGTACGATGACAGCGGTGAAAAATACAAATGCGACAAGCAGATTAAAATAAGAAGAGCCTATATATCTCTGCACCTCGCTGTCAATTATCAGTAAACGAATTAAACAATTTGAAATTTCAAATGACACAGCTTTTGCTTTTTCCATTTCTCCTGAAGCGATAAAATCACGGAAAATTACCGCCAATTCAGAAATAATTACGACTTCCTCAATATCTTTTGGATGGTAATTGCTTAAACTCCGCCCGGTTTGAAGCGAAAAAGGAATGGCTCTGTATGCGCGGTATAATTCCGATTTTTGGAAGCTTTGCATGGATACGCAGAAAACATTACCCGCTTCCAAAAGAAGCTCCTTGTCAGCTAACGCAGTAAAAATATTCTCTGGCGGCGCATGCAAGGCTTCCTCCGGTATGCCGTTAAAAAGCAGGTCGATTTTTGCCCATTGGTCCGCTATGTTCTGTAAGTTGAGATTTTTATTTTGATCAGCGTTATTCCGCTCCGCGGAACATGAAAAAAACAAAGCAGCCAATAATATAAACAAAACCAGCCTCATAAAAACAGTATATAATTTTATGGAATATTTTGATATATTATTGACATGGAGTCGAACCAGTCAGGCAAGGCTATCGGAAAGCGGCCGGGACGAGATATTATAAAAATAACAATTTTCTGTGTTCTGGCAGCTTTATTGAACATTCTTCTTAACAATTTTGTCATGAACTTTTTGCGTCTTCCTTTATTCCTCGATACCGTATTTACCGCAGCTGTTGCTTTTTCGGCAGGGATTATCCCCGGTATAGCTGTCGCTGTTCTCAACTGGCTTGGCGCGTGCATTTATTACAAAGAAATTCAATATTATGTCTTTTGCAGTTTCGCCGAAGTATTAATTATCTGCGCTTTTAAACCTTCCGCGCCTGATGTTCCGAATTTCGCTTCAAAGGAAAGAGTTACCGCTTCTTATGCGGCGCTTATCTCAAAACTTTTTTTACTGTATATATTATGCGCTGTAACAATTAGCGTTTTAGGCGGGATTATAGATTATTTATCGCAATTATTTACCAAAACACATTCCCTTCATTCCAGCGTAGAAGATACTTTTAAACCCGGTCTTATCATGAGCAATATGCCGCTTCTTGCCGTAAATATTATTTCCAGACTCCCCATAAATATCGTAGACAGATTCATCGTTATCTTCGCAGGCTTTTTTATTTCCCGGGGATTGATTAAATTGTTAAATAACCGGAGAAATTGCGTTTAACAGTTCAAAAAAAGCAGAAGTATCCGCGGGAATTGAAGTTGAATTTACAGTTCTCTCCATTGCGCGGGAAAGAGAAGAAGGAACCGGTATTTGACCGACAAGAGGCTGGACAACTTCTGAAAATTTCGCAGGATGAGCGGTGCAAAATATTCCGAAGTTACCGTCGAAAGTTTTATTTTCCTCTTTTAATTTATCAACGCCTTTCCAGCCGACAGCGCTGTGCGGATCAAGAATATAACCGGCTTCGTCATAAACTCGTACGATTGTTTCCCGCGTTTCTTCGTCGGAAACCCAAATGCCCAGAATAATTTTACGCATTTCTTCCAACGAAAAATGCGCCGCCATTCTCTCAAAATTACTGGGCGCACCGACATCCATCGCGTTTGAAATTGTCGCCTGCGAAACGCGCGCAAGGTAGCCGCCGGAAGAAAGATACTCAGGAATGGTCTTGTTAATGTTGGTTGCGGCGATAAATTGCGTTATCGGAGCTCCCATTTTCATCGCATATAGCCCCGCTGTCAGATTACCGAAGTTGCCGGAAGGAACGCATAAAGTTACGGGCAATCCCGCTTTAAAGACATTATTATTGTTTTCTACGCTCTTAACTCTCGGCGTCGCTTCGCCGTCAGCATCCGCTTTTCCGGCAAAAGCTCTGCCTGCCGCGGCGGAGTAGTAGACAGCCTGAGGAATAAGACGGCTTATGTTAATTGAATTCGCGGAAGACAAAGACATTCGTTCTTTTAAACCATTGTCCGAGAGAGCGGCTTTAACAAGACTCTGGCAGTCATCAAAACTGCCTTCAACTGATACGGCGCGTATGTTATTTCCAAGACCTGCTATCTGCCGCTCCTGAAGCGGCGTTACCCTGCCTTTGGGATAAAGCACAGTGACTGAAATGCCGGGTACATTGAAAAAACCGTCAGCGACAGCTCCGCCTGTGTCGCCGGATGTAGCTACCAAAATATGAAGGGAACGATCTTCGCCGCGGCGCAGATGAGAGAATGAGCGCGCCATAAAACGCGCTCCGAAATCCTTAAATGCCGCGGTTGGTCCGTGAAAAAGTTCAACCGCATATCTGTCTGCCGCCGCAATCAGCGGAGCGTTAAAAGTAAAAGAGGAATTTATAATGTCAGCTAACGCAGTATTGTCCATGACGCCGCTTACATACGGTCTGATTGTTTCAAAAGCGATGTCCGTAAAATCCATGGCTCCCAAAGAGGATCGAACCGCCGCGGAATACCTGGGAATTTCCTGCGGAATGAAAAGACCGCCGTCAGGAGCGAGACCTTCAAGTGCTGCTTCCGCAAAAGAGGCGGTTTCATTTTTGTTTCTGGTGCTGATATATTGCATAACTCCATTTTAACATATCGGTATAATTGACATAAAGGGGCTTTAACTATATTATTTATTACAAGGAGTTATAGTGGCCAAAGAGGAAGCAATTGAAGTAGAGGGTGTTGTCAGGGAAGCTCTTCCCAATACCATGTTCCGGGTAGAGCTTGATAATCAGAACGGGCACCTGATATTGGCACATTTATCCGGAAAAATGCGTAAACATTATATCCGTATTGTTCCGGGTGATCGCGTCCGAATAGCGCTGTCTCCGTATGATTTAAGCAGAGGCAGGATTATTTACCGCGAAAGATAATATAATTACCATGGAGATTAATTAAATGGCTGACGGATTGGTTTTTATTAATTCTGATGAAGGCACAAAAAGGGTGATGAACAATACCAAACTTTATGCCAAGTTACTGGGTAAATTCAAGGAAGATACCAATATTACGCAGCTTGAAGCAGCCTTGAAAGAGGGGGATTTGGAGAAAGCCCAGCAAGCGGCGCATACGCTTAAAGGGCTTGCGGCAAATCTGGCGTTTCCTGAAGTTTACAAGCAATCTCTCGAAATTGAATCACAGATAAAAAACAAATCCGTAAATCCTGATCAAATCGGGATTTTATTGAATATTTATTCCCTGACAATTTCTGAAATAAATAAGGTTATAGAGCGGTATGCCTGAAAATAAACCAACTGTATTAATAGTTGATGATGTTGAAATAATCGTCAGCATTCTGGAAGAAATATTAAAAGATGATTATATCGTTTTGACTGCCTGCAACGGCAGGGAAGCTCTGGAATTGCTGGGCGATGCTCATCCATTGCCTAAATTAATTTTACTTGACGTTATAATGCCTGAATTAACCGGGCGCGAGATGTTTGAAATAATGAAAACCAATGACAAACTTTCGCGGATTCCGGTTATTTTTATAACAGCGGAAGATGATTCTGAAAGCGAACTTCTGGCTGCCGGCGCTGTGGATTTTATTGATAAAAAATCGCTTGTACCTGATATCGTAAAACTGCGTGTTAGAAACCAGATAAAACTTAAAAATTACAGCGACAGCCTTGAAGCAATGGTTGCGGAAAAAGCCGCTGAAGCTACCAAGACGCTGGAAAACGCGCTTCAGGGGCTTGCCAATATTATTGAGCACCGGGATCTTGAATCTGGCGAGCATGTAAAAAGGACGCAGTTGTTTGTAAAAGCTCTCGTTGATCATCTGATAGAAGATGAGTCAATATATGCCGAAGATCTTATAAAACTTCAGCCTGATATAATCATGAAATCCATGGCTCTTCATGACGTCGGTAAAATTGCAATCCCTGACAGGATTCTCCTGAAGCCTGGCAAGCTTGATGCTGGAGAATATGAAATAATGAAAACCCATACGACAAGAGGCAAGGAAATAATAGGAGAGCTTGGTGATGTAAAATCATCCCTATACCTCAGGCATTGCGAAGATATATGTTACAGCCATCATGAGCGATGGGACGGCAACGGTTACCCAAGAGGTTTAAAGGAAAGAGAAATCCCCCTGACGGCAAGGCTTGCTTCACTGGCTGATGTTTATGATGCCCTTGTTTGCGCGCGCGTTTATAAAAGCGCCATGCCTTATGAAGACGCACTGGATATTATCATTACTGGAAGAGGCACGCAGTTTGACCCGTATATTACAGACGCTGTTGTACGTATTCAGGATGTTTTCAAAGAGATATCGGAAAAGTATAAATAATCATGTTCCGCTGTATTGACAGACTCTGTTCCGTCCGGCGTCTTTAGCGTCATAAAGAGCTTTGTCGGCTCCGGAAATAAAGTCATTTATTACAAACGTGTTCTGATCATGACAATGCGTATTAACGCCTATGCTTACTGTTATATTTGATTTCTGCATATCAGCCGAAGGTATCTCCATATCTTCAACGTTCCCGCGTATTTTTTCCGCAATTTCAAGCGCGCCGTGAGAATCGGTATTCGGCAGCAGCACTATAAATTCTTCGCCGCCCCATCTGGCTGCGAAATCAGCCGGACGCTTAAGTGTTTTACCGAAAATACCGGCGGTTGTCTTTAACGCGATATCTCCCTGCAGATGCCCGTAAGTGTCGTTGTAATTTTTAAATTTATCCAGGTCTATCATTAAAATGCTTATTGGCTTTTTTTCCCGCTGCGCTACAGCCCACTCTGTATTTATACGCATTTCAAAACTGCGCCTGTTCGGCAGTTGTGTCAGCTGATCGAGCATGCTCAGTTCATTGCTGGTTTGCAGCTGGTTCAGCATCCTTATCTGGTTTTGAATCCTCAGCCTGACAATTTCAGGAGAAAAAGGTTTTGTTATATAATCCGCCGCTCCCAAAGACAAACCTTTTTCTTCGTCTTCAACGTCATTAAGAGAAGTTATAAATATGACAGGGATATCCCTGGTTATTTCGGAATTCCTTAATTCAGCAAGTACGGTATATCCGTTTATATCCATCATCAATATATCAAGAAGAATAACATCAGGTTTAAATCTTTCCGCCGCTTTTAACGCGTCCTGTCCATTTTCAGTCGTGAATACTCTATACTCACCGCCCAATATATTTTTGAGCACCATTATTGTCGTCTTCTGGTCGTCTACTATAAGTATACTGTTTTTTTCCTTATCCACTTTTTTTCACCATATATCTATATATATTTTTTTACGTAATCTAGCAATACCGGCGCCGTTATAGGTTTGAATATTATATCTTCAGCTCCGGATTCTTTGGTTTCCGCCAGCAGTTTTTCATCATTCCGGCCTGTAAGAAAAAGACAGGGAATTTCACTCCACATGGAGTTTTTTTTCAGTATTTCAATCGCTTCCAATCCGGTCATTTCCGGCATTTCAATATCAAGTAAAATTAAATCAGGTTTGAATTTTTCAAGAAGAGTGAACATTTTTGCCGCCGACGCCATTGTCAGCACACGGTATTCAGCCTCCAGAGCGGATGCAGCTACGGTCAGATTTGCGTCATTATCATCGATAATAAATATCAGTTTTTCCATTCTTTACCCCGATATTCTTTTGTAATCCTCTTTTATTGCCCGCAGCTCTTTTGCTATCCTTAAATGTTTGGAAACCTTATCATTTAGTTCTTTTGGTTTAAAAGGTTTTACTATAAAATCTGAAGCGCCGAGCGTCATTGCCTCATTTACATGACTCTGCGTCCCTTCCGTTGTTATTATAATTATCGGAGTTTCCTTATAATCCGCTAAAGCCCGAATCATCGGAATTAAGTCAAATCCGTTCAAAACAGGCATTAAATAATCCAATAGTATTAAATCCGGTCTTTTTGTTCTTAAAAAATCAAGAACATCTTCTGATTTAGACAGTATGTAAACCTTATATCTGTCATGAAGAGCGTATTGAATGGCACGCAGCATGCTGGATACATCGTCAACGACAAGGATACATGGTTTATTGCCGTCGCCTTCATCTGATGCGTCTTTTGATTTGGGAGGATTCAAATGGGTTTCGATGCTTTCTATCAGTTTGGATGAAGTAAACGGTTTTATAACATAATCCGCCGCTCCAAGACTTAAACCCTTGACTACGCTTTCCCTGTCGCTGTTGCCTGTCAGAAAAATAACCGGTATATCAGAATAGCGTTCATCCGCTTTCAAACTTTTGATTGCTTCATAGCCGTCAATATCCGGCATGTTTACATCCATTAAAATCAAGTCAGGCATGAAATAGCCAAGGTATTCAAACATTTTTACAACAGAATCCGCGGGGAAAATTTCATATTTTTCGCCAAGCCGGCTTTTTACAGAAACAAGGCTGTAATTCACATCATCAACATAAATAATTCTTTTGCGTTTTCCTCCCCTGCTGTCAAACGAAATATCAAATTCGTCATTATCCATTATTATATCCTCCCTGATAATTTATTTACAATTTTGGCGAAATCCATTCTGTCAATGGTTTCCCTCAGCCAATTCACAAGACCGTCATCTGATGTATATTGATATTTTTCCAGTAAAGCCATTGCGGCATCGGCATCATCCATTTCATAGCCTTTGCACGCGGCAAGAAGAGCCGAAAGTGCTTTTTCATCCGGTTTGTCTTTTATGGGTTTTGGATTTTCCGCATCAATTTTTGAAATCATTTTCTCAAGATCGCCGATTAATTTCCAGCCCGCTTCCAGCAATGAAGGATTATGCTCCCTTATATAATCCCAATTACCAGCTTTCGCGGCTTCTTCGAGCTCTTTTGCCTTTATGCCGATTGGTTCAGCGGAAATGTCAAGGCTTGTTCCCTTAATGCCGTGAACTTTTATCCTGTAGTTATCAATAGATGCGTTCCCGCCTGTGTCTTCCACTTCTTCAAGCATGGAACGGATGCTTGAAGTATATGAACGCAGTACTTTCAGATAAATATCTCCGTCGCCTTCATAGCGCTCAAGACCTTTTTTAATATCGAGCCCGTCAATTTTTTCCTTTAATAAACGCGTCCCTGTTTTATTGTTCGTATGGGACAGGCTTTCATAATGAGCAACCGCCGCTTCGCCGGCTTCCTCAAATTCGCTGTGAAGAGTATGCTGCATTATTTTTTCCAGAACAGCCTTTGTTTCTTTTGAGCATTTTTTAATCTCGCCAAGCAGAGCAATAGCGCCTTTTCTGTTATAATCATGACACATAACTTCTATGGCTTTCAGTTTTTCGCAGATATAATCTGTATCCTCATCTTCATTCGCGTGTAATTCTTCCTGTTCCCTTTCCAGCCTTTCTACAAGCTGCTTAAGCTCATTAACAAACTCCGGAGTGGATTCTGATATTTGCTTTGCGTTTTGATCCCGTCCGTCTTTTTCCAGTTTTTCCGCAGTTACGGCCATTTTTTTTTCGCCAATATTCCAGAGTGAACTTTTTATGCCGTGAACTATTATGGTGAATTTTCTCAGGATTTCATCGTTTTCAAATCCGTCCTTGCCGCACATCTCATCAAGCCATGTAATGGTTTTGCGGCTGTCCCTGAGAAAAGATTCAATCAAAAGCGGATCAACAGGTATAACTGTATCGCTGCTTGTTTTCGTTATTTGCCTGCGCGCGGCTTCTATCACTTCCTGAGGATGCCTGTCCCGTACAAATTTGTTAAGAATGGAATTTAGCTGGCGTGTATCTATCGGTTTGGAAATAAATCCGTCAAAACCATTACGCATGAATAAACTGGCTTGTCCTGCAACAGCGTTGGCAGTCAGTGCGACAATGGGGTATTTATATCCGTAATTACGTAAATTTTTTGTTGTTTCTATACCGTCCATTTCCGGCATCATGTGATCCATAAAAATGATGTCATAGGATTTTCCATTTTTAATTTTTTCAAGAGTTTCCAGTCCGCTCATTGCGGTATCAATCTGCATCCTGTAAAGCTTCATAAGACCGACAGCGACATATAAATTCGTTTCCACATCGTCAACGACTAGAACGCTTCCGTACGGCATGGGATCCCGTATGACTTGCCCTCTTTTCTTTTGCGTTATGTAATTCCTGCGGAATTCCCTCAGGTCTGAGGCTACATCTTTGCTCAATAATTCGCTGTCCACTGTTTCCTGGGGCAGTTTTACAATAAAAAGCGTGCCTTTGCCTGGTTCGCTTTCTACGCTGATTTCACCGTTCATAAGATGAATAAGACGCTGCGTAATTGCAAGACCAAGTCCTGTTCCTTCTACGCTGCTTTTGGTTCCCTGATCAAAACGCGAATATTCTTCATACAGCTTACTCAGTTGTTCTTTTGTCATACCGTGACCGGTATCCTGTACGCTTAAAATTATTATAACGCCTTCTTCTTTCCTGACAGATTCAACTGACAGCGTGACCTTGCCGGTATCAGTGTATTTAAACGCGTTGGAAAGCAGGTTGTTTAATATTTGTTTTATGCGAAGCTCGTCTCCAATCAATTTTGCGGGGATTTCTTCATTGATCTGCAGTTCAAACTCAATCGGTTTGCTTTCGATACGCATCATATTCAGGTGTATTGAGTCGCTTATCATGCTTGCGACATTATACTGAGTCGGCATTATATCGAGTTTACCTGCTTCGATTTTTGAAAAATCGAGTATGTCGTTTATGATACCGAGGAGCATATCGCAGGAAGTGTATATCTTGTTTAGTCCTTCTTCGATGTCTCCCGGGAGTTTTTCATTCTGTATTAAAAGCTCCGTTACTCCCATGATTACATTCATCGGTGTTCGTATTTCGTGGCTCATGTTTGCAAGGAATGAAGATTTTGAATGGGAAGCCGCCAGAGCCGCCTCTTCCATTTCTTTTCGTTTTGTTATGTTTCGCGCTATACCCATTACTCCTACAACTTCGTCGTTCATCATAAGGGGCATTTTAATTGTCTCGTAAATGGGCTTTGTGCCGTCATGACACGGTATATGTTCTTCTATCGTTATTGACCTGCATTCATTAATTACCTGACGATCAAAATCGTTAAATCCACGGGCGTCTTCGGACGTTATCTCAAGACCGTCTTCATCGCTTTTTCCGACAAGGTCGTCAATGGTTTTCGCGAAATGTTCCAGGAATGCCTTGTTGCAGTGCAGAAAATTTAATTTTAGATTTTTGGTAAAAATTAAATCAGGAATTGAATCAAACAAAGTGGTCAGCGTTGTTGTCTGAAGGGCAAGCTCGTTTGTCTGTTTCTTAACAAGAGTTTCCATTTCCCTGCCGGCGCGCCTGTTCCTTACAAAAAGAACAATGACCAAAGAAAGGACGCACAGGGAAAGGATTATTGAACCCATCAGCCACGGCGTTCTTGCCTGCACTACTTTCAAGCGGTAGTCGTATGATCTGTGCCGCCATTGTTCTGAAATTGTACCGGTATCGACCAGTTCAAGCGCTTTGTCTATAATGGAGCACAGCACTTTCTGGTTTTTATTTATTCCGAATGATGATTCAAAGCTGTTGTCGAAAATTACATTGGCTTTAAAACCGGACAACTCAAGGTAATTTGTCAGATATAAAAGCTGGCTGTAACTGCTCATTACCAAATCCACTTCGTCATTAATCAGGGCTTCGAAAGACGTTTTGTAATTGTCGTATATAATTACATGCGGATGGTTTGGAAACCATCTGTAGAAAAATTCAGTTTGTACCGTTCCCCTGCTTAACGCAACGGTCTCAGAATAGATTCTGTTAACATTAGTGTTACGGTGGTTTAATTTTGAAACAAGCACTGATCGCTCTGTCATAAAAGAATTGGACGGCCATAAAAAGCGTCCTTCTCTTTCGTCTGACCGGATTACTTCGGTAAGCATGCAGACTTCCCCGTTTTCCAGCATCTGAAGCAGTTCATGAAAAACGGTATTTTCATTATGGGTAATATTGAATTTCAATCCTGTAAGCGATTCCAGTTCCTTGAGAACGTCAAAAGAAATTCCCTGCCATTCATTAAACTGCGTGTTGTAAAAACTTACAGGATAATTGTCAAATTCAGCCGCAAACGGTATCACAGGGTTATTCAGCATATATTCAAGTTCTTCAGCGGTAAGCTGCTCCATCAGCTTGTTTTTTTTATATTCCCTGTAGCCCTGATCGTATAGTTCGTTTATATAACTGAAGCCGTTATTATCAAGCGCTTTTTGCATCACTGAAATAAACGGTTCAAGTGAAGGGTTTTGCGTCGAAAGCGAAACCGGCGAATATATCAGCGGAAAGAAATCGCCTGCCGTAATATCGCCGTAACTATCCCAGAAAGCTTCCTGCACGCTTTCTGTGATCAGGGCATCGGCTTCTCCGGCTTTAAGGATTTCATAAGCTTCATCGTATTCAAATATAAATACAGGTTCAAATGTTCCGCCCGCATAGTGTAAAACATCGTCTGCAATTGTTGTTTTTTCCTGGAGTATATACCGCGGCAGGCGCGTCCGGTTTATTTCTGAAAAAGGAATACTGTCTTTGATTCTAAAATACTTCAGGGAACGCTGGGCCATTGTGTCTGTCATATGGTAAATTTTTCTTCGCTCTTCGTTTGCGGTTAGTTCACCTGTAAAATCAATATGCCCGCTTTCAAGCCCGTTCAGTAAATCAAGCCATGTAAAATGTCTGGGGATAAATTTAATTCCGAATAATTCTGACATCCATTCGCACAATAAGGCTGTAAATCCCCTGATTTCGCCGTTTGCATCCGGAAAAGTTTCAGTATTCACCAGCATTCCGTAAACAAAGGGTTCTCTCTTTTCACGGAAAGTTTCAATCGCCGAAATTTCTTCAGCGGTTACTCCCGGGATATCCCGATAGGAAGAGTATACTGTACTGCTGCCGCTTTTCTGAATTTTTTTTACGCAGTCCGAACAAAAAACAGTTAATAAAGTTAATGGAAGCAGCAGCAGTAAATATTTTACGTTCATTTTCATTTTTTCCCTCTGTCTTTTATTCCAATGCGGCGGCATATGACGCCGCTTCAATTCCCGCTTCTTCAAAGTTACTGTGAATCACGTTTTCCGTCAGTTTATCCAAAACAATTTTTGTATTTTCAGAATAATTCCTGATTCCTGAAATTATATCCAAAACGCCTTTTCTGTCATATTCCGCAGCTTTCTTTTTAATCAATAACATTTTATTCCGCAGTTCTTCCGTATTTTCATCGACGGCGTTCTCTGTTACCTGTTTTACCTGAAGTTTTTCAAGGAGCGCACGCAGGCTGTTCAGGAAAGACGGCGTTTCCGCCGTTATGTTCCCGATATTATGTTCCCGTCCGTTTCTTTCAAGATCATTCGCCGATTCAGAAAGGGTTGTTTCGCCAATATTCCAGAGCGAGCTTTTAATCCCATGAATAATAATGATAAACCTTTGTAAAATATCTTCATCTTCAAAATTGTTGCTCTTATTATCGGCTTGCAGGAACTGCTCTTCCAGCCATGATACCGCTTTTTTGGCATCCCTGATAAAAGAATTAAGGAGAATAGAATCTGTCTGGGGCTGTATATTGCTTTCTTCATTTCTTTCAGACATTTCCATGCGGGCGGCTTCAATGACATCAGCCGGCTGTTTGTCGCGGATAAATTTATTTAAAATGTAGTTTAACTGACGTATATCTATCGGCTTGGAAATAAAATCGTCAAACCCGTTCTGCATGAACATATCAGCCTGTCCTGAAACCGCGTTTGCTGTCAGCGCGACTATCGGAGACATATAATTCAAATTACGAAGATGTCTTGTTGTTTCTATCCCGTCCATTTCCGGCATCATGTGATCCATGAAAATGACATCGTAAGTATTTCCGTTCCTGATTTTATCAATTACGATCTGCCCGCTCATTGCCGTATCGATCTGGAGTCTGTAAAGCTTCATAAGACCGATAGCTACATACAAATTGGTTTCCACATCGTCAACAATCAAAACGCTGCCGTAAGGCATTGGATCCCGTACGATCTGCCCTCTTTTTCCCTTCGTTATATAGTTGATGTGGAATTGCCTCAGATGCTCTATAACTTCCTTGTCCAGAAAAGAGGAGTCCACAATCCCCTGCGGAAGACGTATCTTAAAAAAGGTTCCGACATTTGGCGTACTTTCAACATGCATATCGCCGTCCATGAGATTTAAAAGGCGTTTTGTAATGGCAAGACCCAATCCTGTTCCTTCTACCGTTGTATTTCTGTCAGGGTTAAAGCGGGAATATTCTTCAAACATTTTGCTTAATTGCTCTCTTGTCATGCCGTGGCCGGTATCTTTTATGCTGAATACAAGAAAGATTCCTTCTTTATCAGGATCTGACCACTGCACCCTGCCGCTCATGGAATGATCGGGAAGATAGTTTACAAGAGGAATTTTTTCAGATTGCACTGACAATGTAACTTTACCTGAATCGGTGTATTTAAACGCGTTTGAAAGCAGGTTGTTTAAAATCTGTTTAATCCTAAGTTCGTCGCCGGTAAGAACGGCAGGTATATTGTCATCAATTTGAAGTTCAAACTTGATCGGCTTGCTTTCAATACGCATCATGTTAAGATGCACTGAATCATTTATCATGCTCGCAACTTTATATTGAGCGGGCATGATATCCAGCTTACCGGCTTCTATCTTTGAGAAATCCAGAATGTCATTAATAATACCGAGCAGCAGAGTGCACGAACTGTAGATCTTGCCGAGTCCTTCTTCGATGTCGGAAGAAAGTTTTTCATTTTGTATCAGTATTTCAGTTATGCCCAATATCGCGTTCATGGGCGTGCGTATTTCATGGCTCATGTTTGCAAGGAAGGAAGATTTTGTCTGGCTTGCAGTTTCCGCAGCTTCGCGCGCTTTGCGTCTTTCTTCGCCGGAGATCGCAAGCGCCATAAGGTCTGCAAGGGATGAGGCAAAGTTCTGCTCTTCGATCAGCCATTCGCGCTTATCGGGATATTCCTTGCAGCAACCCTGCTCAACGCAGACAAGACCGACCATTTTACCGTCTACGCGTATCGGAGCGTCCAAAGCGGCGCATAAACTGTCGTAATATCCGTCAAAAGAAGTAGATATAAGCCTGCAGTCATCGATATTGTTCATGACAATTAAGCGTTCGGATTTTAAAAGCTTTACATATTCGTTTTTTTTTGTAAGATCCATTCCTTCCTGAATGGAATTTTTTCCGGTAAATGAATCATAGTACGAGATGCTTTCCAGTACGGTTTTTCCTTCTGTGAAACTCCATATTCCAAGCCTGTGCACATTTAATGCGCCGCATCCTACGCTAGAAATTACATCGGCGGCATCTCTCAATATACCGGCTGTGATAGTCTCTGATTTTGTTATCTTTGTAAGAGCATTGCTTAATTTTTTGGAATATTCATATCTGGCCGCCATCTGGCGTTCAATTTCTTTTCGCGCTGTTATGTCACGCGAAATACCCATAATTCCGATGACATCGTTGTCCAGAACAAGCGGCATTTTTATTGTTTCATAATACAGCTTGGTCCCGTCATAGCGCGGAATATATTCTTCTATCTTGACTGTCTGCCTTTCGTTTATGACTTTGCGGTCTATTTTGGAGTAGGATTCAACTTCTTCCCCGGTAATTCCCATTTCATTACCGCCGGTATAACCGACAACATCGTTAATTCCCTTGTTGAAATGTTCCAGAAAAGCTTTATTGCAATGTACAAAATTCAATTCAATATTTTTTGTAAAGATAAGATCGGGAATAGAATCGAAAAGCGTAGTAAACGTAGCGGTCTGCAGCGCAAGTTCCTGCGTCCGCTCTCCGACGAGCTTTTCAAGTTCTTTGCCTTCCTGACGGCTTTTAACAAAAAGGAAGAAGATGAGCACAAGCACGCCAAGAAATAAAATAGTCGTGCCGATAAACCAGGGCAGCTGTGTTTCTATAAGTTTGATCCGGTAATCGTATGTTCTGCGCATCCAATGTTCCGAAATCATACCGGTGTCGATCATTTCAAGAGCCTTGTTAATTATTGAACAAAGAACGGTTTCATTCCTGTTAACTCCGAATGTGGAATTATAGCTGTAATCGAACATGAAATTGATTTTATAACCGGTAAGTCCCTGATAATGGGTAAGATGAAGAAGACCACTGTAGCTGTTCATCACCATGTCAATTTCGCCCCGTGTCAGTGCGTTAAATGATTCTGTCTGATTTTCATATTCGGTTGTATTACTGTGATTTGGAAACCATCTGTTGAACAGTTCCGTGTATGCGGTGCCTTTGCTTAACCCAACTTTTTGCGAATATATTTCATGGATATTTATAAAGCGATGCTCCATTTTTGAAATAAGCACGGGAATATCGGTTTTTACCATCGTAGCCGGCCAGATAAAATTGTTTTCATTATCCGCTGTGCGTATTAATTCGCAGTGTAAAAAGGTTTCTCCTTTTTCAAGCATGGGAAGAAGATCAGACAATTCTGCATATTGATTATGCTCCAGTTTAAAATTTAATCCTGTAAGAAATTCAATTTCATTGAGTACATCTAAAAATATGCCCGACCATTCATTTAAATAAACATTGTAAAAACATGCAGGATAATTATCGTATTCAGCGGAATACGGAATTACCGGATTTGAAGCGATGTATGAAATTTCTTCCGGAGTAAAGTGGGCAAACAGTTTATGTTTTCTGTAATTCTGATATCCCTGATTGTATAATTCGACCAGATAGTCTGAAGCGTTTCCGCTCAGGGTTTTTTCCATTGCGGATATAACCGGTTTAAGCTCAGGATTCATCGTCATAAGCGAAACAGGCATTCTTATCAAAGGGAAAAAATCTTCCGCTACTACGTCGTTATTGTCAATAAAAGTTATTTCCATCGCTCCGCTGTAATAAAAAACGTCAATCTCTCCGTTTTTAAGCGCGTCATAAACCTGATTATATTCGTTTATCCAGACAAGTTCGTATGTGTCGTCTTCCCAATCCGCTGTAACGGCTCCGATTGTAGACCCTGTAATAAAACCGCAGCGCAGCGGTCTTTCTGCGGTTATTTCTGGCAGCGGCTTTGAACCTGCGATCCTGTAGCGTTTAACCGAACGTGAAACAAGATCGCCTGTCATGTAGTAAATTTTCCGGCGCTCCTGTGTGGGTGTAAGCTCACTGGTGAAAGAGATGTCCATTGTTTCAAGACCGGCGAACAGCTCCTGCCAGTCATAAAGTTTGAGACGGAATGGAATGCCGAATAATTCTGTCAGCCAATCGCAAAAAAGAACGGCAAAACCATCAATGCTGCCGTTTCTATTCTCAAAAGCTTCGGTGCTCAGGGGCATCCCATACACAAAATAATCATATTTTTTCTGAAGTTCTTCTATTGCGTTTATTTCTTCCACTGTTATTCCGGGTATATCATAAAATGATGAAAAAACCGGATTGCTGTTTTGATCTTTTTTAGAATTTGTGCAGCTAATAAAAATTGCAATGAAAAATATAAATAAAAATAATTTGTAATTGATTTTCACAGACAGAGTAATTATATTATACGCCGGAAATTTTGTCCATGTTGAATATTTTATTGATGTTCATAATGATTATGGTTGATTGTCCCGCGATCAGATATGTATATAAATATTTTTATCTTAGGTATTGTTTAAATACGCTTTCCATTGCCTGATTTACTTTATATGTTATGTCTTCAGAAAGACGGTTTATCAATTTTTTGTTGTCATCAGGTATAATGTCTGTTTTAAAAAGCTCATAAACATTTATTTCCAGGCTTTCCGCCAATTTCAATAATGTGTCCGGTTTTGGGTATTTTAACCCTCTTTCAATGTTGCTTAAAAAAGTTATTGAAATATCCGCTTTTTCCGCCAAATCAGCCTGGGAATATTCCATGCGATATCTGAAAAATTTGATGTTTTTTCCCAATATTGCCTTTAATTCATACCCTTTCATCGATTATTAACCTTTTCAGTCTATATTAATTAAACTTAATGTTATACCTGTTGACAAAAATCATATAGGACTATAGTATTGAACATATAGAACTATATTAATATTTTGCAGGGAAAAAATTATAGAAAAAATTATTAAAGCGCTGAAACTGGCAAATAGTAAAAAGCTTTTGTTAGCTGCCTGAATGATAATATTATGAATCCTGTTTAAAGTGCGTTATTAATTATCTCCGCTTCTTTTTTCTGATTTGTTTTTTCGTTTCTGTTTCTGTTTCTGTTTTTGCTTCTGCTTTAGCTTGATAATAAATGTATACCTGTTTAAGCGAATCAGATACGGCACAGATAACATCGTCATTATACTTTGCAAGTAATGACGAAACTTTTGAAGGGAGTGCGTCGGCAGGTTTAAAAAGTTCAAAAGGTTCAATACCAAGAACCGAAGCGAACTTTACCATACTGGAAGGTGAAATCTATCTTTTTCCGTTTTCAACATCGCTCAAAAAATTAACGGATATGTTCAGTTTTTCAGCCAATTCAGCCTGTGTCCATTTACGGTAATCCCTGTACTGCCTGATATTCGTCCGTACAATTACACGAAATTCGGTCTCAGTTATTACTTTTCCTTATGTAAAATACTATCCGCAGTCTGTAACAGATAACCCGATTGGTTCAAAAGTAGGCGTTACGCAGACATTAGCAACCGGTATACAGGAAGCTGCCAAAAACGCAGGTATAACTAAAATTGCTACTGTTGATATCAGAGAAACATTTGACGGTAAGAAGTCAACTTACGAATACATTGTAAGCGGAGAATAAATTATTTTACAGGAGCGGCTGAAACCCGCTCCTTTTTTATAACTAAAGTGAATATAAAAATTATTTTTACTATAAATATATTAATCATTGCGTTTATTGGCTGTAAATCTACGCCTGTAACTGTTAATGAAATATGGGTTACTCCTATTTCAGATTCTGTTATAAGATATTATATTCCTGCTACAGTTTGGCAAGAAAAAAATTCACATTCTGTGATATGCCGTCCCGATATGACATACTTAAATGAGCACGGAAGAAAAGCTGTATTTAATATCTCATTCTTTAATAAAGATACGCCTTTTAATGAAGTGTCCTCTGTTTATTTCTCTTCTGACAGCAAAAATTTCAATTTGGATGATATAAATGCAATGTTTGCTCGCGTAGATTTCGGAGAGCTTCGGATAACATCATTAATTGCATTGGATGATATTATTAACTTATTTAATTCAGAAAAATATTTATTATTTGCCGTTATTGATTCGGTAGAATATTCATTTGAACCAGATAAAAATTTCCTTCAATTTCAAAAGCAATTTCTGGAACAAGTAATTTTACCTGATTGAGTACAGGTGTTGGGATAATATCAGAGTATGGGTGTTTTTTTTGTGATGATTATTTATAGGTTTTTCTTTTAATCACCTAAGTTATATTACTTTAGAACCTCTCGCAAAACTAACCGAGTCTTGCAAGAGGCTCAATAAATAAAAAGTTTTCTGGAGGTGGCGGGAGTCGAACCCGCGTCCCAATACGCGAAACACAGACATCTACAGATTTAGCCGTTTATCGTTTTGTCGGGGCAGGCTTGGCTAAACGGCGCGCGGTCTGTCCGTATTCCGGAAAATCTCGCCATGCCGTCTCCGGAAGCGGCGGCATGACCAGCCCTGATTGCGACGCGGACTCTGTCCCTCAGAGCGGCGGGACAGGTCCACGCGATTACGCAGCTAAGGCGTATTCGTAACTGTCGTTGTTGGCAGTTAAATTTTTGCTCAATCAGGAGATGAGCGCTCCATCTGCAGTCTATACCCCGAGACGTACCAGTCGAAACCGGTGCACCCCCCAATGATTTCCCTTGCCGCGGCAAACGGCGCGGATCATGCCAAAAAGGCACGGTGAAACCGTGTAGATGAATAACTCAACACGGCGTAGCGCACAATAAACGTTATTACGATGAACAACGCGCGAGGAGTTTACCCCGAGCTGCGCGCTTGGTTCAATACATTGTAAAACTATTAAACGTTAAAAAGACGAAAAACGCAAGGGCTGCTTTAAGAGTCCTGTAGTGCATTGATTTAAACGTAAAGTACGCTTGCCATCATACACATAGCTTATATTTCATAAATTACAGGATTTCTGGCATTGTAACATTATTTACGATATTTTTCAAATATTAAAATAATTTGGAATTTACAGGTAATTCATGGTATAATGTTAAATTATGGCCTCGTTGGCGTCGCATTCGGTTTTAACGGATGAAGAAGAGCTCCTTGTCAGTAATACAGAAAAATGGCTCAGAGAAAATAACAAACAGGAAATTTCTCTCGTTATTGAAAGATTTCAGCGTCTTAAAAATCTTGGAAACGCAGTCTTTGATTATCCTTCAATAAAAGAAACAAAATTTGTGAGGGATATTCTTGTAAATGAAAACCAATTAACTGAATCGCTTTTGGCTTTTTCCGCGCCGTCTCATATGCTGCGAATTCCGGCGAAAGTGGCGGCTCTTCGCAGTTTTTTGATTGCGAAATTCCATGCGTTTACTCTCCTTTCCAATTTAACCGCGGAAAATGAAGAATTGCAAACCTCCTCTAAAGACGTCGCTTTTTCGGTGATATTTACCCTGATGGCGGAAGACGTATATTTTTCCTGCCTTGAAGATCCCACTTTTTCAAATAATACAAAATCCAGGTTGGCTCATGACCTGATTGCACTTTGGGACAGCGGAACTGATGTACGCAGTATCCGCCATCTGATGGCGCTCTCTTCCCTGTGGACAGCAAGAGACGCGGCTCCTCCCAGTTTTGGAACAATGGACGGGAATACGGAACTGCTGCGGATTTCCATTGATATGAGCAGTGAAACCGAGTGGGAGGAGTTCTTAAAGGAAGAATCCACAAATGACAAAACAAGGTGGGCGCTGGAAGAGTTCCTTTTTGGACTTTCTTATGAAGAAATCCAGCAAATTCGCGGAAGATTAAAAAAATACGGAGTTACATGCGTAAGCCACGATGAGCTACGTTCATATCTTGACGCAAGACCTGTTTATTCAATTGTAAATGATCATGATCCAAGGGCGATTTACGATTTTTTCATTGAGAGACGGGATGCCTGTACCCTGCGCAAAAGAGTCCACGCTCCCGGACCGTTTAATACGCTTGAAGAGATTTACCTGAAATACCGCATTGTCCTTGAATCAACTTGATCCTGATAGTCCGATGATACTTTAATATTCTTGCAACTCATCATGGAGATGCTCAATGACTATTCCGGCTTTTTCAAACATGACAAGAGAATCCTCACTGTCATGATAACGGCGCTGGCAGACAACTCTTTTTATTCCGCAGTTTATTATCAGCATGGCGCAGGTTCTGCACGGGGTCATTCGGCAATAAAGGGTCGCTCCGTTAATCGGGATTCCGCATTTTGCGGCCTGACAAATCGCGTTCTGCTCAGCGTGGACAGTTCTCACGCAATGGGTGGTTTCCTTGCCGTCTTCATGGAGCATTTTTTTAAATTGATGCCCAACCTCATCGCAATGCGGAAGTCCCGCCGGAGCGCCGACATAACCTGTAACCAGAAGCTGTTTATCCTTCGCGATAACGCAGCCTGAACGTCCGCGCTCGCAGGTCGCCCGTTTGGAAATCGCCTCGCAGACTTCCATAAAATATTCATCCCAGCTTGGTCTTTTATACCCGCTCATTCTTTTCCCTGTAACCTTTATAGTTGAGCTTGTTTTTCGGAACAGCTTCAGTTTTTAGCTTTTATATTGTAAATTTACGTCCGCTTATTTTAACAAAATGACTGTTATATTGTCAAATTTGAAGTGAGGAAAATGCGCAAATTTGCCGATAATGAAGAGCCGTGAAGTATCAGCAAGGATTGCCAGTTTTTATCTCGTTTCTGCTGTTCGTTCTTGCCGGATCAGCCCGTGTTACTTCTGACGAGCTCCTTCATGTTGTGGGGAAGGGAGAGACAATTTATTCTATTTCCCGCAGTTACAGCGTCAGCGCTGAAGATTTAATAAAAGCTAACAATATATCGGATCCGACAAAATTAATGGCAGGAAGCACTTTGAGAATACCGCTTCCTGTTCGAAGCAGTGTTCAAAATACAGGCGATTACAGGGTGGTCAAGGGCGATACTTTATACAGCATTGCGCGTAATAACGGCATTACTCTTCAGGCTTTGCTTGATATAAATAAATTTTCTTCATCAGGTCATGTATTGAAGACAGGAGATATTGTTAAAGTCCCTGTGCGCGAAACCCAGGCCAGTAACATTTACGCTCTGCGCTGGCCTGTCGCTCCCAAGGATATTTCTTACATGACAGGTCAGATGGGCGTTGTTGTGGAAGGTGAATATACCGAGTCTGTAAAAAGCCTGACACAGGGAAGAGTGATTTCCGCAGGTCCCTGGCGGAAATTCGGCAGGGTAGTAATTGTCGAAACTGACGGAGGATATTTTTATATGTACGGCGGATGTGAGAGCCTGTCTGTAAAAGTAGGGGACAGAATAATGCCGGGGATGGAAGTGGGAAAACTCGGCATCAGCGTAGTTACAGAGAAGCCTCAGCTTTTTTTTATGGTTTTCAGAAGCGATGTTCCGATTGATCCGGCGCTGGCGCCCAGGATAGGAATTTCCGCTGAAAATGAAATTAAAAAAATTGCAGGTTTTAACGTTTAATAAAATGGAGAATTGAATATGGAAATTGGAGTAAAAAAAGCCGGTAAACGGGTAAGAAAACTTCTGGAAAAAAATCATAAGAGAATAAAACCGCAGAAAGAATCCGATCCTCTGGCGCTGTATTTCAGGCAGATTTCCAGATTCCCGCTTTTAACATTGCAGGAAGAGCAGAACATCGGCGAGAAAATAAAAAGCCTCAGAACAAAGATAAAGGAACTTGACGCTGAAAGAAAGAAGAATGAAAAAACCGATGCAAACGGCGAAAAAGCCGCTCTTGACAGTGCGCTTTTGCATTATAAAAACACAATGATAAATTCCAATCTGCGTCTTGTCGTAAGCATAGCAAAAAATTATCAGCACCGCGGGCTTTCGCTCCTGGATTTAATTGATGAAGGAAATATCGGTCTTATAGAGGCAGTTGAGCGTTTTGACTATACAAGAGGCTGCCGCTTCTCAACCTACGGAACATGGTGGATCAGACAGGCGATAATAAAGAGCATTGCGGACAAGGGGCGCGTTATACGCATACCTATTCACATGCTTAATACAATCAAGAAGTGCTATTACGTGGCAAAACAGCTTACCCATGATCTGGGGCGCGATCCGAATGAGGAAGAGCTGTCCGAGTATCTGGGAGTTCCGGTTTCCAAAGTAAAGGAAATTGTGAAGCTGTCGCAGGAAACTACAAGCCTAGATACCATTGTTGATGACGGAAACCTCACCCGCCTTGCCGATCTAATAAAAGACGATAACAGGGCTGAACCTTTCGAGATGGTTTTCTCCATGACTTTACAGGAAACCATGGGAGGCATTCTTTCGCAGTTATCAGAGAGGGAAATGAAAATCATCCAGCTTCGTTTTGGTCTAACAGGAGAAAATCCCCTTACCCTTGAAGAAACGGGAAAATATCTCGGTATTACCCGTGAACGCGTCCGTCAAATTCAGGAAAAAGCCATATGGAAACTGCGCACCCTGCACGAACTGCGCGAGCTGAAAGAAAACACCTGAGATTTTTTATGAAATCCGTTTTACGCAATAACGCATTGTTGATCGGATTTTTTGTTTTTTGCATTCAAAGTTACGCGCAAAATGCCTCCGACCAAGTCATTGCGGGAATGACAGATGCCGGAGCCTTTTCCATGGTGGAACGTTCGGACTGGCGCAGATATGATAACGGAAAATATACAGGTCTGGTCCGCAGCGAAGTGAGAGCTTCGATTGTTTCGTATGACGTTCACAATATTAATAACGATTTAAAATTGTTCCATGGCAATTATTTTGTGCTTCAAAGCACGTTGAGGGATATGCGCCAAAGCGCACAGGCAGTTGACGCCATAATTCCGGTGAGTTATGAAATAACTGATACCGGTTCAATTGAGATAGAAGACGACTGCGGCTTTCCCATGATGCGCGGTTTCCCATATTTTCCCAATCAATGGGTATCAATAGGCGTAAAATGGCGCGCTCCGGGAAACCGCGCAGTCGATCCCCTTAATACAGGAGAAGCCGCTGTTATTCCTTTTATAGCCGAATACGAGTACAGGGGAATCGAATATTACAACGGCGCTCCGGTACACAGAATTTATGCAACTTACGGCTATAATTACAGAAATATTGCCGAAATGCATTCATATGCGCAGGTTACAGGAAACCATAAAGTTGATGTTTTAATCCGTGTCGCGGACAAACTTCCTGTTTTTATGCGCGACGATTTAGCTGTCAAATACACACTTGGAGATAAATCTACAGTTGAGTTCAAAGGCTTTACATTAACGTTCTATACGGATTTGCTGCCCATTGACAGGGAAGCTGTAATTACCTCTCTTGAAAATACCCTGAAAATCAAACCGCCTGTTGTTGTGATGCCGGAACATGAAGACAATAATAAAATCCCTGTAATTACTGAAACTGATGATAAAGCTCTGTTTCCCGTCAACACTGAAGGTTTGCAGAATATTGAACTTACGCCCGTTCCGGAAGGCATAAAACTTACAATTAAAGATATCCGTTTTATCGCCGATGCGCCGCAGTTCCTTCCCGAGGAAAGACCCAGACTCGATCTTCTCGCCGAAGCGTTAAAGCAAATCCCGAACAGAACCTTTCTTGTTGAAGGACATACAGCGTCAACAGGCCAGCCGGCGGGAGAAATGCAGCTTTCAATAGAAAGGGCAAAGAGCATTATAGACGAGCTTGTAAAACGCGGAATAAACGCCGATCGGTTTATTTATAAAGGCTGGGGTGGCACAAAACCTGTAGGCGATAATACGACAAACACAGGCAGAACCGCTAACCGACGTGTTGAAATTACAATCCTGGAGTAAGCACGAAAAAAAAGGCGGGGAAAATCCCCGCCTGTATTTCAATGCTTTTATCAAAATTATCCAATTTCCGCAATCGGTTGTTTTGAAGTAACCTGCGAGTTTATCGGAACAAGGAAATGCACTTTCCCCGAAGCGTTTGCTTTTATCTCAAGTTCCATTTTCATGGATTCGATGATCATTATCGTTTCGCCGGTTTTTACCTGCGCGCCTTCCTGCGCAATAAAACGAAGGATTGTTCCGGCGACAGGAGCCGGTACAACGCCGCCTCCTGATGCCGCTGCCGGAGCTGGAGCAGCAGCAGGTGTTGGAGCCGCCGCCAGCGCTGCCGCGGGAGCCGCTACACCGCCTATTTCCGCAATCGGCTGTTTTGAAGTAACCTGCGTATTTATCGGAGCGAGGAAATGCAGTTTCCCCGAAGCGTTTGCCTTTATCTCCAATTCCATTTTCATGGATTCTAAAATCATGATTGTTTCGCCTGTTTTTACACTCGCGCCTTCCTGCGCGATGTAGCGAAGAACAGTTCCCGCTACAGGAGCCGGGATTGTAACGCTGCCGATCATTACAGGAGCCGAAGCCGCGGCAGGAGCGGCAGATGCCGCTACAGGCGTAGCTGCTATCGTTCCAGCGGGTGAGACGGTTACAGCGTAGTTTGTTCCGTTTACATTGACATTGTAGCTTTCCGCCTGACCGGGAGCTTTTGCCGCCGGAGCGTCAGATGAAGCAGCTTCCGGTTTAAATACCACAGGACCGTCCGCGCGTTTTTTGAAGAATTCAGGAGCGACCTTCGGGAACATCGCGTATGTGAGAACGTCCTCAGGCGTTACACTGCTTGTCCCCAGGAGTTTTTTGGCATCTTCTTCCAGCTTTGAATATTCAGCGGGAATATCGTCTGCGGGGCGATGGGTGATTTCCTTTTCCATCTTAAGAGCTTCAAGCGCTTTTTTAACAAGGTCAGGGTTTTTGGGAGCAGGGCAGGTACCGTATTTGCCGGCGACAAGGTCCTGGAATTCTCCTGAAAGTTTGTTGTAGCGACCAAAGAGAACGTTAAAGACTGCCTGGGTTCCGACAATCTGGCTTGTGGGGGTGACAAGCGGCGGATAACCCGCGTCTTTCTGAACAACGGCGATTTCCTTGAGAACGTCATCCATCTTGTCCGAAGCGCCCTGTTCCTTAAGCTGGCTCTCCATATTGCTTAACATGCCGCCTGGAACCTGACTGACAAGAATGCGGGTGTCCGCGCCAAGGAAACTAGATTCAAATTTCTTGTAATTCTTGCGCACTTCGCGGAAATACGCTGCGATTTCCAGCAGCAGATTGATGTCAAGTCCTGTGTCATATTCGGTGCCTTTAAAAATTTCGACCATTGTTTCCGTTGGGCTGTGGCTTGTTCCCATCGCCATGGAAGAAATTGTAGTATCAAGGATTTCAGCTCCCGCTTCGGCGCATTTAACGAGCGTCGCTACTGACATACCCGTTGTCGCGTGAGTGTGAATCTCGACGGGGAGGGAAGTCACTTTTTTTATCGCTTTTACAAGGCTATAGCCTTCGTACGGTTTTAATAAACCGGACATGTCCTTTATACAGATTGAATCCGCGCCGATATCTACAAGTTGTTTTGCGAATTCCGCATATTTTTCGATTGTATGGAAAGGCGTTACAGCGTAGGAAATTGTCGCCTGTATGTGCTTGCCGGTTTTTTTCGCGGCTTCTGTGGCTGCTTTAAAGTTTCTTGGATCGTTTACCGCATCAAAAATACGAAAAATATCGATGCCGTCTTTCGCGGCGTATTCCACGAATTTCGCGACAACATCATCGGCATAATGCCTGTAACCGAGCAGATTTTGCCCGCGAAGGAGCATCATGATCGGAGTTTTCGGAAGGGATTTTTTTAATTTTTTCAGCCTCTCCCACGGGTCTTCATTCAGGAATCTGATGCAGGAGTCAAAGGTCGCTCCTCCCCACGCTTCCAGGGCAAAGAACCCGACTTTATCAAGTTTATCGCATACCGGAAGCATATCCGCAGTTACCATGCGGGTTGCAAACAAAGACTGGTGAGCGTCACGCAGCACTAAATCAGATAATTTTACTTTTGGCATTTTTTCCTTCCTTGTAATTTTTTATGGAAGTTGTTCAGAAACTGAAGTTTCCAGACAACTTCACTTTTGTCTGTATTTTTTAACAGCGGCGCCTATAGCCGCTATTACTTCCGCTTCATTGTTTTTTTTTTGCATAACTGATTCAGAGGCTGCCGCATCTTTTTCCTGATACCTCGCCGCGACGCCGCTGCCGATTCTGAAAAGCATTATTACCATCAGGATAAAAAGACCTCCCATTATCAGCAAATTCTGAACATTTCCCTGCTTTAACATTTCCATTATTGTCATTTTTTTCTCCTGTGTTTAATGTGCAAAGTAAGATATAAAGATACCTGCTATAATCGCGGAGCCGATTGTACTGGAAACAATCGGTCCCATGGCGTGCATTAAAAGATGGTTGTCAGAATTAAACCTCTGTCCCATCTTTTGGGAAATACGCGCCGCCATAGGCATGGCTGAAACGCCTGAGTTGCCGATAAGCGGGTTGACCTTGCCGTTTGTCAATACGCACAGGAGCTTTGCAACAAGAACGCCGCCAATGGTTCCGAAGGCGAACGCCAACAGTCCGCTTGCCAGAATGATAAGCGTCTGCGGAGTTAAAAATCTTGCCGCTGTAGCGGAAGACCCGATGCTTAACGCGACAAGGAATGTCAGTATGCTTAAAAAATCATTTTGAAACGCGCGCACATAACGATCAGCCACTCCGCTTTCCCTTATCAGGTTGCCGAGGCATAGCATTGCGACTAACGCTCCTGCAGCCGGAACAAGAAGGAGGACTACAAGCGCCAGAATAATCGGGAAAAGAACCTTTTGTTTCTGGGTAACCCTTTTGGGTTCGGGCATTACAATTACGCGTTCTTTTTTTGTTGTAAGGGCAAGCATGATCGGCGGCTGAATGAAGGGAACAAGCGCCATGTAGGAGAAAGCCGCGATTGCGATTGCAGGCAGCAGATCAGGCGCAAGGCGCGTCGCCGTAAATATTGAGGTAGGACCGTCCGAGCTTCCGATTATTCCAATAGCGGCCGCTTCCCTTAAAGTAAAACCGTCAAAACCGGCGAATAAAGGAGCAAGCGCGTTTCCTACAAAATAGGAAACAGCCATTGCGATAAAAATGCCAAGCTGTCCGCCAAGACCGATCAATGCGCTTCGCGGGGATGCGATCAGCGGACCGAAGTCTGTCATCGTTCCTATGCAGAGGAAAATAAGCGGCGGATAAATTACCATTCGAATGCCGGTGTAAAGGAAGTTCATAAGGTTTTGAAGGAATGATGTATGGTGACATGCTTCACCCGGCTGGTGGGCAGTGCATACCGCGCCTTCAGGCAGGGGCTGACCGGATAATTCCTTGAAACCGTTCGGATTATAATCATACGCTCCGAGACCTACAATCGGAAGATTTGCAAGAATGATTCCAAACGCAAGAGGCAGAAGCAAAAGCGGCTCGAATTTTTTTACGATGGAAAGATATAAAAAAAATAATCCAAGTAAAAGCATTATCGCCTGCGGAATTGTTAATTTTAGTATGCCCAAACTAACTATAATACTCTCTAACAACATGATCTCATCGCTCCTTTGTGTGATATATAAACGCCAAAATTTATGCTATTCAATTATTGTGTAGCCCTCGCTTGAAATAATTGCGTCAAGTTTCTGTCCGCCTTTGCACATTTCGCAGTTATCAGGCGGGAACAGTTTGTAATCCGGAATATCTTCCGATGTGAATAAACAGTGAACTTCCTGCCCGATTTTTATTTCAGATGCGCGGTACAATGCCGAAACTCCCGCAAGTTTCCCGCCGTAATAATCAATACATTCAAGGGTGATTTTTAAAGCGCGCCCTGAAGAAACTGTCGCGATTAAAAGCAGAACATTCTTCCCGTGAATCCAGCTTACCGCGCTGTCAGGAAATACCAGTTTCCCGAAAGCGTTATTCATCGGCGACACCACATGAATGGTTTTGCCGGTATTCATTACCGACGTTCCGTCCTGCATCAGTTCCTGCGCAAGATACGCGCCGATAACCTCCATCCTTTCCATGCATACTATTGCATCTACAAGCGTAGTAGATAAAAACGGGATTGCCATTTCCCTTGCTACATCCCGTGCGACTACTGTATCGCTTTTCAAACTGCTTACATCCAGATAATTGTTTGTGTGCATATTGTTTGTAGTAAAATGACCAGGGGTTACTTGTATGGCTATTATCGGGTTTTTTTCCAGCGAAACGCTGAAAGCCTTTGTTTCCATATTGTTCCTCCTCAGACAGTATATGGAATAATACCATATTCTGCAACATGTGAATTAATTGCGAATTTTAAATTATTTTTTATTAACGCAGCTTTTTTCGGAGTTTACGGCGTTTATTGCGCTGTGCCGCGTCATCATTGCCTGTTTGATCTTCTTTTGTTTCACTGTAATAGTAAGTAACTTCTTTATCCGGCATCCGGGACATAATAATAATCCAGATTAATCCAAATAACATCATCAAAAAGCACAGAATCTGTCCTGTTGAAAAGCTTAAGGGAGGATGGCTGTAAGCTGTATGCAAAGTGTTTTTCATCAATTCAATCGGATAACCCATATGGGAATCTGGTTCGCGGAAATACTCGATGAAAAAGCGGAAAAAACCGTATCCAAAAAAATAAAGCCCCAAAAGGACGCCTTTAAACGGTTTTTTCCTTCTCAGCATCCAGAGAATTCCCCATAATATTAGACCTTCAAAAACCGCCTCATACAGTTGTGAAGGATGCCGCGGCAGATTGACAAAGGCGCCTGTTATCGCAATATTTGTTTTTTCAGCGATTTCCCGCACCCAGCTTTCGCCCGCCGGAAGCAAAGAAGCGTCGGGGAAAAGCATCCCCAAGGGGCTTGCGGTTGCCCTGCCGTAAAGCTCCGCGTTTATAAAGTTCCCGATACGCCCGAATGTAAAACCGGCTGGAATTGCCACCGAAAACATATCGGCTACTTCTCTGAAATTAAAACGTTTAAATTTCGCCCATAGAATGACTCCCAAAAGTCCGCCGAACGCGCCGCCGTGGTAACTCATTCCCTGAAGCCCTGTAAATTTTCCGTTTTGAAACGGCCAGAAAATCAGCCACGGCTTGAAAAGATATGTGTTGTCAGGATAGTAAATAATTGTTGAGAAAAGCCTCGCTCCCAGAAGCAGTCCTGAAACTCCCCATATAAATAAACTGGAAAGCTGATCATCTGTCATCGGATATTTTCGTTCTTTAACCTGTATGCGGTACACAAAAAACGCTGTAGCGAACGCGAAAACATACATAATCCCGTACCAGCGTACCGGCAGTCCGGGGATAACTTCGGGTTTCAGCCACGGCGGAAATTGAACATATAACAGAAAATTCAGATTCATACTTTAAATCCCTGATGCATGGCGCGGGTTAATTTCAATTTGATAAAATTATTTTCTTTTTTCAATTTTGAGATTTCAAGCTGCTGTGATTTAACAGTTTCTATTAAATCGCCGTTGCTCATGGCTCCTGAATGAAGCAGGTCTTCAATGTATTCCATTTTGCTGTCAAAATCAATTTCCGCTTCCATTTCCGCTTCCTGAAAACTGTCTTCAATTTGTTTGGCGTCCGGCGCGTAATCGTCTTCCGGGCTTTCCATGATTTTGTCGGCTATGCGGTAGATCGCCTGCGATAAAAGCGACTGAGGTTTATAAAGCGTTATGGGCAATCTTGAAGAAAGAGCGGTATCCTGAACTACATCGCGGTAGATTACCCCGAGATGCTCGATTTTTAAATCGAGGTATTCTTCGCATGAACGGCGTATCTTCATCGCAACATCAGCATCCTTGGGTTCATCAACCATATTCATGATTAAACGCGGACGGAATTCCTCAAGGCGTTTAATAAACTTTTCATGGGAAGCCGGATCTGTTTTTTCAATTTCCGGCAGCATTTTTGGAATGTATAATTTTTGATGACCGCCAGAACCTTCTTTCCGCACCTTTTCCAGATAATTATGCGCGGGAGTTCCCTTAGCAAACGAGCTGTACATAAGGCGGAACACTGAATTTTTTAAAAATACATACGCGTTTAATACCGCAGTAACGGCGGGAGCTGAAACAATAATTCCCTGATTGGATAAAAGAAATAAATCCAGAATTGACTGATGGGTTCCCGCTCCAAGATCAAGTATTAAGATATCGGTTTCTTCCTTTAGTTCAAGAAGTTTTTTTACAAGGGTCTTGCGCTGGAACAATGTGAGATTTGCGGCGCCGGGGATTTCGTTATCGCCGGGAATAAAACGAAGACCGCGCACATCTGTGTCGGCAATAACATTACTAAAATTGGTTTTTGTATTTCCAAGCCATGTTCCGATGCCCGTCTGAGGCGCCTGATGCCCAAGCACCAGATGGAGATTTGAAGCGCCAAGATCAAGGTCGGCAAGTACAACCCTTTTACCGTTTTGCGCAAAGGCTATCCCAAGATTTGCCGAAACCAGAGATTTTCCAACGCCGCCTTTTCCGCTCGCTATCGGGATTACCCGCATTGTTTTTCCTCCGCAGCAGTTTCAATTTTATGTAATTTTCTGTTAATAACGTGAATGCCGGCTGCGGCAAGAATATCGCCGCATAAAAAAAACAATTCCGTAAGAATAATGGAGTCTGAAGAAACATTGATAACCGTTAATCTTCTGGATATGAGAGAAAAGATAATTATCGTAAAAATGCCGATGTATTTTCCCGCCAGATAAAGGGGGAGATATGCTTTATAGCGAATTATATCAATCCACAGGAACAGAGACATAAGCGGGAACAACGCTCCCGGAGAAGCAATAGCCAGCCATGGAACGGCGCTGGTTCCAGGCAGGAGAAACATCAATACCAGTGCCAGTATTACAACCCTGACAGCTTCATAGAAAAAAAGCGCAGGTTTTATAACGCTGATAATTCCCATATATATGAAAATATCGGGTGAAAAGAGTTTAATCAAGGTCAAAACAGCATCAAGCGTTGTTTTATGTGGAAAACAGCTTATAAATATATTAAAATATATGGTATATGAAGGAGATTTCATGAAGTTAAAAAATTTATTTTTTATACTTATTACGATATTTCTTGCGGCAGGATGCGCAAAACCCCCAATTGCCGAGATGGAAAATGCCAGAGAAGCTGTTTTCAGGGCTGAAAATGATAATGACGCTGTTCTGTACGGCGGAAGTTCGCTTGCGCGCGCCCGTGATGCCCTGAAACGGATGCAATCTGAAGCTGACTCCAAACGATATGACGCTGCCAGAGTAAATGCTGCTGAGGCAATAGCTGCCGCCGAAAAAGCAATCGCTGACGGAAAAACAGGGGTGGTCAAGGCGAAAAGTGACGCAGTCTCCGCTATTTCCGGCTTAAAGCAGGAAATTGACGATACCAACAGGAATGTCAGTGCCGCGCGTTATTCCCTGCTGGATTTGGATTATAACGCGCTGGACAACAGCATCAGATACGCATACTCCGGTTATGATCAGGTTGAAGCGGCGCAGGCTGAAGGCAGGTATCAGGACGTAGTGAACAAAGCCATGGAAGTAAGGTCTAATCTTGCCGGTATTAATTCATTGGTTGCAAATGCCATCCCGGCTAGAAAAAAATAATTTATTAAAATGAGTAAAAAACAACAAACAATAAAACAGCATGTTGTATCCGCGCTTGTGGAAAACAGGGCGGGAACCCTGAGCAGGGTATCCGGTCTCTTCAGCCGCAGAGGTTTTAATATTGACAGCCTGACTGTCGGCGAAACCGACGATCCTACGATTTCCAGAATGACAATTGCTGTTACAGGCGAGCTGCGGATACTTGAACAAATCGTTAAACAGCTTGAAAAACTTGTTGATGTTATCGCTGTACGCGGACTTGATGACGCAACCTGCCTCCGCCGCGAAATCATGCTTGTAAAAATCGGCGCCGATGAAAAAAACCGCCCCGCTGTTCTTGAAATCGCCGGCATCTTCCGCGCCCGCGTTGTTGACGTTTCCCAGACTACGATCACAATTGAAGCAACCGGCAACATGGAAAAACTCAACGGTCTCTTGCTGTTACTGCGCCCGTACGGAATTCTCGAGCTGGCACGCACCGGTCTTGTCGCTCTGGAACGCGGCGCGGACGTACTTTCAGTGAAGTAGAATTGTAATTAATTTCACACAGAGACTACGGAGCATTTTTAAGTAATGAACTTCCACCAATTATACGGACAGCAAATTAAGCCGCAGAGTTATTTTGATATGTTACTGGTATTATAAATATATACCGATCTCTCTATTCCACTTTAAAACGCGACACTTCGCGGATCAGCGTATCGATTCCTTCGCGGTTTTTTATGGTTATTTCGTTAACCTGCGTTACTGCGACATTGATTTGATCCGCGCCCGAAGCCATTTCATTCATGCCGCTTGTAATTTCCTGCGTTACCATTTCCAGATTTTGGCTTTCGTGTATTACTTCATTCGCGCCTTCAAGCATTTCAGTTGAGCCGCTTTTTACCTGCCTGGTTATTTCGTTTACTCTGCTGATCCCGTCAAGCACCTGCTTTGAGCCTTCTCCCTGCTCTTCCATCGCGCGGCGGATAATGTCTTCCTGCTGCGCGACGGTTTTAACGCCAGAGTCAATCGCTTCAAATTTGTTTAAAACATTATTTGTCGATATTGAAATTTTATCAATTGAACCCTTAATTTTTTTTAGCACCGAGCCGATTGTTTTTGACTGTACGCTTGAGCTTTCTGCAAGCTTTCGGATTTCATCGGCGACAACCGCGAAACCTTTTCCGGCTTCGCCCGCGTGAGCCGCTTCAATCGCCGCGTTCATCGAAAGAAGGTTGGTCTGGCTTGCGATATTTTGCATAACGGAGTTAATCTCCATCAGGCCTTCCGATTCGCGCGCTATTTCCTGAATGTCAGATGATACTTCCTGCATGCCTTTACGTCCGATTTCCGACGCTTCTGTAAGCGTTTCAACATTCACGGCGTTTTTTACAAGAGTTTCAGTTACGGAGTGAATGTTCGCAACCATTTCTTCAATTGCCGCCGAAACCTGCGAAACATGAGTGGATTGTTCTCCAATATTGATATTTAATTTATTAATATTTACCGTAACCTGTTCCATTGTCGCGTTTGTCTGTGTAACGCTCGCGCTCTGGTTTATAACTCTCCCTTTGATGCTTTGAATGTTGGATGTAATTTCGTTTACCGCCGCGGCGGTTTCGTTCATGTTACTGGCAAGAGCTGTTCCTATGCCGGATAATTTCCCGGCTTCCATCTTGATACTTAACACAAGATTTTTAATTTTCTCCAGAGTATTGTTAAAATAATGGGCAAGAAGTCCGATTTCATCATTGGATTTTATTAATATGCTTCTTGTGAGATCTCCTTCGCCTTCTGAAATATCCTTCAGGTTATCAGCAACTGTTGATATGGGCTTTATGGTTTTGCTCAGAACAATGAAAATAATAATAGCAACTGTCACAATAACAATTAATGCGAGTATGACGGTAAAGCCTGTAATGCTGCGTACCGGCGTTAAGATATAATCTTCCGTAGCCGCGATCATGACTGACCATGTTATGTCTGAATTGCCGATAACAAACGGCGATAAAACAATTTCAACATTTGATTCCAAATCATCTGAATAGCTGGTGATGGAAATAGATTCTCCGTTTATAACAGCGCTGTTTACATCGTATATTTTATCTCCGTAAATTGTATCCACATCGGTTAATTTCTTGCCTATACGATTGCCCTGATAACTTGCAAGAATAAATCCGGTATCCGTATAAATGGACATCGCGGTTATTTCATTATGACTTTCAATAACTTCATAAAGCGCCTGCTGCATGGGAGCTATTGATAAAAGGCATGCGACGCCTCCTACTGTTTCATTTGTTTTGTGGTTTATAACAGGAACCATCATTCTGACAAGATATGTTTCCTTGCCTGTAATATTTCTTAAAAAAGGCTCTTCGATTCTTTCTTTTGTCCGGTTGGGACCGTTAAAATAATCCAGTGATGTTTCTATGTCCGCACTCGCTCTGATGTCTATTTTCCCTTCTTCCCTTGTGTAAACTGTCACATACTGGCCTGACGGAGAAGAGCCTGGTCTGCCGATAAAATGCTCATCCATGCCGTCAACGGCGTTTGGTTTCCAGATTGTATATATCTGCACCAAATCCGGCTGTGATGTTAATGTTCCGTACAGCATGCTGTCAAACCTGTCGCGTCTTGTTTCAGGTTCCATTTCCTCATAATCGCCCATTATGTCAGATAACACACGAAGCGCTGTCAGGCGCAAATCCTGTCTGCTTTGCCAGTATAAAGCTTTTTCGCTTGCCAAATACTGAATGCTTTGTCTGGAAAGATCAACAGCCATGCTTGAGGCTCTGTTTAAAAGAATGGAGGAGATTCCGGCAATTACAAGAATTAATATTGCGATAACCATAAGACTAAGTTTAATTTTTATTTTCATTTGACGGAAATAATAGGCGGCGGGATTGTATTTTGTCAATGAATTATATTCAAATAACGTTATGTGAATATAAAAGGCGTTATGTGAAGAAGAGCGATATTGTATGAATACAGCCGTTTTTTGCCTAAAATTACATAATATTTCTAAAGTTTATCTCTTCAGGCGACGGAGGCTGCGCTCCGCGGCGGGAGCAGACAATGGCGGCTGCACTGTTTGCGAAGGCAAGCGCTTCGTTCAGCTCAGTTTCGCTTAAACCGGCAATCACGTTATGGGACATTTTGCCCTTCGTTTCAAGCCATGAAAGAAAAGCGCCCAGAAACGTATCTCCCGCTCCCACTGTGTCAGCAAGATCAGGGACGCGAATGCCTTCAGCGCGCGCGCTGATAACGCCGCCGTTGTCGCGCTTCAGTAAAGCCATCGCGCCTTCCGGTCCCAAAGTGATTATGGAAAGCCGCGCACCCATGGCGGCAAGTTTAAGAAGCGCGTTTTGCGGTTCAGGATCATTGTCAATATATTCAAAATCTTCCAGTGAAATTTTTAAAATCGTACTGGCTCCAGTCCATTTTTTAAAACGCTTTAGATACGCGTTTTTGTCTTTGATAATGAAAGGGCGGATATTTGGATCGAAAGTAATGACCTTGTTTTGCGCTTCCTTAAAGATAAAATTTTCTATGGTTGTTGCGATTGGCTCCATCGCCATGGAAATTGAGCCGAACACAATACACGAAACATCGGGCGGCAGTACAGGAAGATCATCGGGTGAAAGCAGTTTATCCGCTGTTCCCTCGTCATAAAAAGCGTACTGCGGCTGTTTTCCTTCTTCGGTTTTTATAAAGGCAAGAATTGTATTTTGATCGCATCGAATTAATAAATTATCGCGAACATTATATTCACGGAGGCGTTTTATCTGAATTTCACCGAAAAAACTTTTTGAAATACGTCCAAGAAAGGAAACAGGGATGCCGAGTTTTCCAATTGCGAGTGATGTGTTGTACGCGCAGCCTCCGGGCAGAGGAACAAAAACGCCGTTTTCCTGGAACATGTCAATTACAGCTTCGCCTATACATAAAATCATGATATATTATAGCATGTTAACGGTGGCACAAATATGCGCAGAATAAAAATATTTGATACAACTCTGCGGGACGGCGAGCAGGCTCCTGGTTTTTCCATGAATCTGAGCGAAAAAATTGAGGTTGCAAAACGGCTTGAAAAACTTGGAGTTGATGTTATTGAAGCTGGTTTTCCTGTTTCAAGTCCGGGAGATTTTGACGCTGTAAAAAAAATAGCCGGTAAAGTTAAAAACTGCACTGTTGCCGCTCTTTGCCGCTGCCTTGAAAAAGATATTGACGCCGCAAGGGAAACCCTTGCAAAGGCGGTAAATCCACGTGTTCATTTGTTTCTCGCTACATCTCCTGTCCACATGGAATACAAATTAAAAATGAACAGGGAGCAGGTGCTGGAACAGGCTGTCTTTTCGGTAAAATACGCGAAAAAATTCTGTAATGATATTGAGTTCTCCGCAGAAGACGCTTTCAGAAGCGATCCGGGTTTTGTCTGTAAAATTTTCGGCGCGGCGATAAAAGCCGGCGCTCTTACCGTTAGTTTTCCGGATACCGTCGGTTACGCGATGCCTGCCGAGTTTGCGCAGCGCATCCGTTATGTGAAAGAGCATGTTTCCGGCATGGAGAAAGCCAATCTTTCAGTGCATTGCCACAATGATCTGGGGCTTGCTGTCGCCAACAGCATTGCCGCAATCGGAAGCGGAGCGGATCAGGTTGAGTGCACCGTAAACGGAATTGGGGAACGCGCCGGCAACGCTTCGCTTGAAGAGCTTGTAATGGGATTGAAGGTGCGCAGCGATTATTTTTCCGCTGATACCGGGATCGATATATCGCAAATTTATTCAATAAGCCGTTATGTCGCACAGGTTACGGGCATAAAAATCCAGCCAAATAAGGCAATTGTCGGCGATAACGCGTTCTCTCACGAAGCGGGAATACATCAACACGGGGTTCTTTCAAAACGCGAAACCTACGAAATCATGACCCCTGAATCAATCGGCTATCCGAAAGACCGCATGGTGCTCGGCAAACATTCAGGGAGGCACGCCTTTGAAGAGCGCCTTTGCGAGCTTGGGATTTCTGTCAGCGATGACGCATTTGAAAAAATTTTCGCGGGTTTTAAAGACCTTGCCGGAAAAAAGAAATCTGTCAGCGATCGCGATATTGAAGCGCTCGTTATGGATACGGCAGTCATTATACCTGAAACATGGAAGCTCGATCACTGGGCTGTAAACACAGGTTCCGCCCTTGGAGCGTCCGGCGTTATACGGCTGCAGCACAGGGACGGCAAGTTTGAAAAATTTATTTCGATGGGAGACGGTCCTCTTGATTCGGTTTTCAAAGCGATTAATCAAATTATCGGAAAAGAGCCTGAGCTTGAACTTTATGAGTTAGGTGCAATTACAGGCGGCTCGTCATCACAGGGCGAAACAATGGTTAAGATCGAGCTTGACGGACGGCGCTGGAATGGTCGCGGAGTTTCAACGGACGTGATTGAATCTTCGATAAAGGCATATCTTTCGGCTGTTAACGCAATGCTTTATGAGCTGGGAGAGAACTAGAGTCTATCCGCAAAGCCGGATGCTTTGCGGATTTGAAACGGAGAATTTACGATGAGTGATGATAAAATAGATATAGAAATACTGGATACCACATTGAGGGATGGAGCGCAGGGCGAAGGTATCACTTTCTCTCTGCGCGATAAGCTTGCCGTCGCAGAAACGCTTGACGGGCTTGGCGTTGCATGGATTGAAGCGGGAAACCCTGCAAGCAATAGAAAGGATTTGGAGTTTTTTCGTCTTGCCGCTTCTTCCCTTAAATTAAAAAATTCCAAATTGTGCGCGTTCGGATCGACACGGAAGAAAGGAATTACAGCGGAAGAAGACGGCAATCTGCGCTGTCTTCTTGACGCGGGAACAGAAGGGATAACTGTTTTCGGAAAAGCTTCCGAATTTCATGTCAGGGAAATCCTGCAGGCGGAGCCGCAGGAAAATATCGCGATGATTTCCGATACTATTGCGTTTCTAAAAAAGGAAGGGCGCACTGTCATTTATGACGCTGAACATTTTTTTGACGGCTGGGCATTAAACCGATCTTACGCTCTTTCCACCCTGAAGGCGGCTGCGGATGCAGGAGCAGATCGCGTTGTGTTATGCGACACCAACGGCGGATGTTTTCCCGGAACAATTGCTGAAGCGGTTAAGGATGTTTTAGATTCCATATCTGGAATAAAAGTTGGCATACACGCTCATAATGATACAGGACTGGCTATTGCAAACTCAATCGCCGCGGTACAGGCTGGCTGTTCTCATGTGCAGGGAACGCTCGTTGGTTTCGGAGAACGCTGCGGCAATACCTCTCTTGCTTCCCTTATTCCCTCCTTTGAACTTAAATTAAAACTTCGCTGCCTGCCTTCCGGCAGTCTTGTCCGAATAGGAGAACTGACGCGAAGGACGGCGGAAATCGCCAATGTCAGCATCAGCGATGACATGCCCTATATCGGATCGCATGCTTTTTCGCACAAGGCGGGAATGCACGTTGACGGCATTTTAAAAAGAAATGTTTCTTTTGAGCATATAAATCCCGGAGAAGTAGGCAATGAACGCCAGTTTTTGATGAGCGAGATCGGCGGGAGATCGGCAATAGTTGAACGGGTAAAAAAAATCGAGCCTTCCGTAACAAAGGAACATCCTGTTGTCGCTTCGTTAGCTGAAAAGATAAAAGCTCTGGAAGCGGAAGGATGGGCTTATGAGGGAGCGGACGCAAGCCTTGAACTTCTAATAAGGCAGGAGCTGGGGCGTTACACGCCTTTTTTCAGCATAGAAGCTTACCGCGTTTTAAGTGAACATCCTGCAAGCGAAAAAATCGCCTGCTCGCACGCCTGGGTAAAGGTCCTTGTCGGAGAAGAATACGAGATGGCAGCGGCGGAAGGCGTCGGTCCTGTAGGCGCTTTGGATAACGCCCTGCGCCGCGCTCTTGGACGTTTTTTCCCCGCTCTGGAAAAAGTAAGGCTTGATGATTACAAGGTGCGCGTTATCGACGGAAAGGAAGCGACGTCGGCACGGGTGCGCGTATTGATTGAATCAACCGACGGGCAGCGAAGCTGGAATACAGTGGGAGTTTCAGCCGACATAATCGAAGCAAGCCGCGCCGCGCTTGTTGATTCGATAGAACATAAATTAATTTATGATATTGAGAGAAAGGAATAGAAAGTGAAATATTCCGGCGCGCGCATACTTTTGGAATCATTGATAAAAAACGGAGCGGACACAATTTTTGGTTATCCAGGAAGCGTGGTATTGGACATTTACGATGAACTTCTCAATTGCAAAGAAAGGATACGCCATATTCTGGTAAGCCATGAGCAGCATGCGGCTCACGCGGCGGATGGTTATGCACGTTCAAGCGGAAAACCAGGAATATGCCTTGCAACCTCCGGTCCCGGTGCTACAAATCTTGTAACAGGCATCGCAACAGCTTTTGTTGACTCTGTTCCTGTTATCGCAATTACAGGCAATGTAAGCATTCCGCTGCTTGGTAAAGACAGTTTTCAGGAAGTTGATATCGCAGGAATTACAATGCCTATTGTCAAGCACAACTGGATTGTGGAGGATGTACATGACCTGGAAGAGATCATTAACGAAGCTTTTTTGGTTGCCGTCTCCGGAAGACCGGGTCCTGTGCTTGTCGATATTCCAAAGGATATAACAAGTGCGTTATGTGAATATGACGTCGTCGGGAGAAACAGCCTTAACGCAGCGGGCAGGACAGGGCGGCTCCTTGAAAGAACAAGGCGGGTAACATTCCATAACGAAGATATTGAGAAAGCCGCATTGTTGATCTGCGGTTCAAAACGCCCGGTGATTTACGCGGGAGGCGGAATTATCAATTCGGGAGCAAGCGTACAGCTTCAAAAACTGGCGGAGCTTCTTGACTCTCCTGTTGTTCTGTCGCTTATGGGAATGGGAGCTATTTCTTCCTCGCACCGGCTCTGCGCAGGGCTTGTCGGGATGTACGGAACAGCTGCGTCCGCGGAAGCTGTGCGTAAATGCGACCTTTTAATCGCAGCCGGCTGCCGTTTTTCAGATCGCGTAACAAACAACCATGGACAATTTGCGCGTAACGCTAAAATCCTTCATGTTGATATTGATCCTGCTGAAATAAATAAAAACATAGCTTCCGACATGTCGATTACCGGTGATTTAAAAGCGATTCTTGACAAGCTCGCAAAAGCGATACCGGCAAACCATAAAAATGAATGGAACAGCGGGATTGAAAAACTGAAAACGCGGGAAATTGAAAATCAAAAAAACACGCGGACAAAATATTTAAGACCGCGTTTTATAATTCAAGAAACGGCAAAAGCCCTCGGCGAAAAAACAATCGTTGTTACTGACGTTGGACAGCATCAAATCTGGACGGCTCAGTATTATCCGTTTAAAAATCCGAGAAGTTTTTTAAGTTCCGCTGGTATGGGAACAATGGGCTTTGGCATGGGAGCGGCGGCGGGTGCAAAATTGGCAAATCCCGATTCTCCTGTCGTTCTTTTTTCAGGGGACGGATGCTTCCGGATGAACTGCGCGGAAATGGCGACTCTTGTTAAATACAGCCTGCCTGTTTTGATTATAGTTTTTAACAACAGCGCGCTGGGAATGCTGCGGCAATGGCAGAAGGCGCTTTACAAATCACGTTATTCGCAAACAGACCTTGATGAACACGGTCCTGATTTTATCAGCCTGGCGCACGCTTACGGCGCGAGCGGTTTTCGCGTAACAGATGAAAGCTCATTTTTACATGCGCTTGAAAAAAGCGCAAAACTGCTGGAATCCGGAAAACCTGCGCTGATAGAAGCGGTTATTAACAAGGACGAAAAAGTAACGGCAACGCCTGTAAATAAATAGGGTTATTCCCCGCCTTTAGCATCTTTAATTAAAACCTTGATTAGTTCGTCCAGATATCTCTGAGGAATTTGCTCGTCTTTTTCGAAAACTGTTTTATTTTTCCCGTTCCCTCGTCAATAATATAAAAAATTCCATTTATGGTGTAAACTTTTTTTCCATAATTTTCTCCCATACATGTAAAAAGTATGAAGGTTTACTTTCCCGCTGTCCAGTTTAAAGCGTTTTCCAGAAGTTTTTGAAACAGAGGATTCAGCCAGACAGAAAGATTGTGTCCCGGCGTAAGAACGCAGACACGGCCTTTACCCTGTGTACGGACAAATCCTGCCGCGTAGATGGATGCTTCTGTGTTGTGATACGGATCTTCTTCGTACTTGCTTTCTTCTCCCTGCGGAGGAGAATAGGAAGCAAGAAGTACATCGGCATCCTCTGCGGTTATTTCGATTCTGTAATGTTCGTCAGTTTCGCGGAACATACAGGCGCCTTCTGTAACAGGGTGGTTTTTTACCGGCGACACTGTTACAGGACAGGCATTGGGATGCCCGATGAAGCGGCAGCCGATCAATTGATCGAAAGCGGCCTTTTCCTTGCTTGCGACAATCGCGCTGTGAACAGCGACAAGTCCGCCGCCGTTTTCAACAAAACCGGCAAAAGCATCCTGTATCTCTTTAGTTCTCCACGGCTCTTTATCGGTCTGGGAAATTTCATCTGATTTGCACAAAAGAATAGCGGGATACTGCGTCAGCGCCGATGAGGAAAATTCCTTCGCATTGGAAATTACATCAAATTGAAAACCCCTCTTTTTCAGCGGCTCAATACCGTCGATGGCAATCTGCCCTGGATGCCAATAATCATCACAAATTAATAATACGCGCATAACTTATAGTAGTCTTGTTTTTATTTTTTTACTATACTGATCTCATGCTTGATTATAAATTTATCGCTGAGAATAAACATGCTGTAATGGCGAATATTGCCGATCGTTTCATGAAAGCCGATGCAGAAACAGTGGTGCGTCTTTATGCAAAACGCACAGAGCTTTCAACAAACCTTCAGGCTTTACAACAGAAACGCAATGCCAATGCCGCCGCCATGAAAGGCAAGCTTGAACAGGAACAGCGCAATACGCTTATCGAAGAAGGTAAAAAATTAAAGGATGAGATTGCGGACGCTGAAAACGAACTTGAAAAGACAGAAAAAGAACTTGTTACAGAAGCGCGGAAAATCCCCAACATAGCGCATCCTGACGCGCCTATCGGCAAGGAAGACAAGGATAATCTTGAAATAAAGAGGGTAGGGCAGCCGCCTAAATTCAATTTTGAGCCCGCAGATCATGTTAAGCTCGGGCAGGACCTTGATATTATTGATTTTGATTCTGCAACAAAGGTGTCAGGCACCAAATTCTACTACCTGAAAAACGAGGGAGTTTTTCTTGAACTCGGTCTTGTGCGTTATGCGCTTGATATTCTTCAGAAAAAGGATTTCACTCCCTTTATCACGCCGGATGTCGCCCGTGAAGAAATACTTGAAGGCATCGGTTTTAATCCAAGAGGTGCTGAATCCAATGTTTACACTCTTGAAGGCGAAGATACGTGTCTTGTCGGAACTGCCGAAATTACCCTTGGCGGTTATTACTCAAACATGATTCTGCCAAAAGAAAAACTTCCGCTTCGAATGGCAGGTCTTTCCCACTGCTTCCGCCGCGAGGCGGGCGCCGCCGGTCAATTTTCAAAAGGGCTTTACCGTGTCCATCAGTTTACCAAGGTGGAGATGTTTATTTTTTGTCTGCCCGAAGATTCCGGCCGCTTTCATGAAGAGCTGCGCTTTATAGAGGAAGAAATTTTTGAAGGCTTAAACATACCTTTCCGCGTAGTGGATACCTGCACAGGAGACCTTGGCGCTCCTGCTTACCGCAAGTGGGACCTTGAAGCTTGGATGCCTGGGCGCAACGGCGGCGAATGGGGAGAGGTAACATCAACTTCAAACTGCACCGATTATCAGGCACGCAGGCTTAATATCCGTTTTAAGGATGACGACGGTAAAAATAAATTTGTCCACATGTTAAACGGCACGGCGATAGCGGTTTCCCGTGCGATAATCGCTATCCTTGAAAATTTTCAGCAGGCGGACGGCTCTGTGCGGATTCCCCGCGTTCTTGTGCCGTATGTCGGCTTTGATGTGATAAAGAGATAATAAAGTTATTCGATAACTTAGTTTCCGAACAACTTCCCTGTTTAGAACAATTCAAAGCGGCTCAAAATCTTCCGCGCCATGTTTGCATAACGGGCAGATGAAGTCGTCGGGCAGGCTGTCTTCTTCATGAACATAACCGCATATTTTACAGACAAAGCCTTTTTTCTTTTCATTTGACGGCTGCGGTTTTGGTTTTATGTGATTAAAGTAATATTGATATGTTACGCTGCGCTCATTTGATAAAACTGTTGACTGCGTAACGTCGGCGACAAAGATTGTATGCGAGCCGTAATCGTATGAATCAGTGACTTTCGCTGAAATCATGCAATTGGCGAATTCTTTTATAAAACGAATCCCGTTGGCTGCGCGGTCTGTATTTTCGCTCCCTGTGAATTTATCCCCGTTTTTTCCGCTGCTGAAACCGAACTGCTGGAAAATTCTGAAAGGCGCGCTTTCGGATAAAATTGACAGGTTAAAAGTTTTTGTTTTTAAAATCATATCGTGGGTGTAATTTGCCTTGTTCACTGCGATGGAAACGCGGAGAGGTGAAGCCGTTACCTGAATAGCGGTGTTTATGATACAGCCGTTGTCTTTTTCGCCGTCTTTGGCGGTCAGTACAAACAGACCGTATGAGAATTTGAACATCGCGTTTGGATCGATCTCCTGTTTAACGGTTGTCGCAGCGTTAACTGCAGCAGCGCTGGCGGCAGCTTGCGGAAAATCGCCTGCTATTGCCTGAGCTATCGCTTCAATGTCAGGAAGCTGATCTTTCTTCAGGCTGGATTTCAGGCTCAGGGTTTGTCCCAGAACGGTTATGTTTTTACATTGTTCAAGTTTCCGCCGGATAAGGTTTCCGCTTGTTGCAGCCCATGAACCGTTTTCAATAACAGCTACTGTACGGTTCTGGATGTTATGCGCAACAAGATCGTTTATAAGCTCTTCCATTGATATAAAAATCCCGGCGTTATAAGTTGTTGAAGCAAAAACAAGATGACTCAACCTGAAAGCCGCCGCGATAATTTCCGATGCAGGAGTGACGGAAACGTCAAACATCACGGTTTTTATTTGTTTTTCACGAAGACTGCATGAAAGAATTTCCGCGGCGTTCTCGGTATTACCGTACACCGAAGCATAAGCGATCATTACTCCTTTTTCCTCGGGCTGATAGCCGCTCCAGAGCGTATATTTTTCGATAATCGGCGAAAAATTACCTCTCCATACAAAGCCATGCAGGGGGCAAATCATTTCAATTGGAACCGCAGACGCTTTTTGTAAAAGCGAGCGAACCTGATCTCCGTATTTACCGGCGATGTTCGCGTAATAGCGCCGGTACTCATCCATGTAATCTTTTTCTATATCAACTTCGTCAGCGAAAAGAGCCCCGTTTAACGCTCCGAATGTTCCAAAGGCGTCGGCTGAAAAAAGGATTTTATCCGCCGTATCATAAGTGACCATGACCTCCGGCCAGTGAACCATCGGCGCCATTATAAAATTGAAAGTATGTTTACCGGTATCAAGCTGTGTTTTTTCATCGGCAATAATGACGTCTTTTTCAGAATTGAAGTCAAGATCGAAAAATTGCTTTATAAAAGACAGCGTTTTTTCACTGCATACGATCATTACACCGGGATATTTCGCAAGCAATTCCTTAAGCGCGGCAGAATGATCAGGTTCCATGTGCTGTACCACGATATAATCAAGTTTCCTTTCACCCAGAACGAAGGCGACATTTTCCAGAAACCTCTGCTGTACCGCTTTATCCACAGTATCAAAGAGTACGGTTTTTTCATCGGTTAAAAGATATGAGTTGTATGAAACTCCGCCGGCGACTGAATAAACGCCTTCAAACATGGCTAAACGTCTGTCGTTCGCTCCTACCCAAAACAGGTCGTCTTTTATTTTTTTTATACAATGCAAAATGATCCTCCGTATATTGCTGTTACTAATTTTAACTCAAAATGTGTTATAAATGCAATTTTTTTCATTCTTTGTAAAGCGCTGTACCATCCTCAGCCCATATATATATAAATCAATTTTTGGAGGTTGTATGAAAAAATTGTTTTATGGCTGGCTGGTATTTTTGCCGGTTGTAACAGCTGTATTTGCAGGATGCAGTTTCGCGGAAGTAAAGGATGAAGCAGAGGCTGAAGGGAGCGTTGTCTTAATGACATGGAATGTGCATAACCTGTTTGACGGAGAGGATAACGGCAGCGAATACAGTGAATACACAAAATCCTCAGGATGGTCAGAAGAAAAATATCTCGGAAGGCTCAATTCCATAACTGCCGCATTTAATTCAATTGAACCTGTCCCTGATATTATTCTGCTTCAGGAGATTGAATCACTTAAAGTCTTTGAGGCTCTTTCATTGTCTTTGCCGAATGGCTATTCATGGAGTCATTTCGCAAATAATCCGGACGCGGCTTTGGGGCTTGGTATTTTAAGCCGGCTGCCTCTTACTGATGCAAAGGTTCATTCCATCACAACAGGTGGCGATACCACTCCGCGCCCTGTGCTGGAGACAAGAATCGAAACAAATGAAGGTTCGTTTGTTATCTTTGCCTGTCACTGGAAATCAAAACTCGGCGGAGATGACATTACTGAAAATGTCCGAAGAGCAAGCGCAAGGGTAATTTTAAGGCGTATCCGCGAATTATGGAAAAACGAAGGGGAGCTTGGGATCATTGTCGCAGGAGACCTCAATGAAAATCATGATGAGTTTTTCAGGCAGGGCTCTGAAGCGGTTTGCGCACTTCTTCCCGATGATCCCTATTGCGCCCTTATAACCGGCTTTTCACAGGAAGACACAGGTGATGCCGCGGCTCTGCAAAAAGACTTTATTGTGATAAGTAAAAACAAACCGCCATCTCCTGTTAATTTTCCCAATGACGCAGTTGTCCTGTATTCGCCGTGGGTTTCCGAACTTGAAAACGGTTCTTATTATTACAAACATAACTGGGAAACAATCGATCATTTTCTTGTATCAAATCAGTTTTTTGGTAAAACCGGTTTAAAATATGACAGGACAAATATTGTCAACAATCAATATTTTACAAACTCAGGAGGAATACCTGTTGCGTATAACGAACGGACGGGCTCGGGCCTAAGCGATCATTTGCCTTTACTGCTTGTTTTAAAAACCGGCATGTGAGGCTTTTTCAAAACCCCGGTTCTATAAATATCCATGTAAATGTTATTTTTTCGCCGGGGCTGCGGATTTTGTGTCAACCGAATTTAAAATTGCCTGAAGCCTTTCTTTTTCAATTAAATCGATAAGCCGCGCCTCGGTGTATCTTTTGGCTTCTTCCGTGAAATTACCCACGGCGATACATACGCCCTTGCCGGCTTTGACTTCTTTAAGGTGCGAATGGAAGTCTCTGACAATAAGTTCTCCTATGGAACCCTGGGACCTTATAAATCTGAACATGATGAGGTCTGACCATTTTACAGTATCAATTTCCGCAAGTATGTCAGCCCAGTCGTTTTTGGTGACTGTGATGTTTATTATTTTCACTTTCGCTCTTGGGAAATATGTCATTACAATTTTGCGGCAAAGAGCGACGAAATCCGCCTGGGACGCCATAAGGAATATTTGTAAATTGCGGTTCGCGTTAAGCTCAATATATTTTGATAATAATAACTGAACGTCTTTGTACGACTGATTTTCCGCCTGAATCTGTTTCAGGTACGGTATTGCCTTGCCGATTTCATTTAATTTGATATAGGTGGTAGCGAGTTTATAGCGCAGTTCGACAAGTATATCCGCTTTTATTGATTGATGTTTTAAACCGATTTCAAAATCCTGAATCGCCGCTTCATACTGCCTTGTATCAAGATGAATGGTTCCCGCGATAAGACAGGCATTCGGTCCCATCGACGGATCCGCTCTCAGGTGATTGAATATACGCAGCGCCTGCTCGGTCTGATTGGCTTCCTGATAACATTCGCCCAGCGTATAAAGCGACTCCTTGTCTTCGGGGGCAAGGTCTATCGCTTTTCTGATAAAACTCATCGCTTCTTTTGGTTTTTTTAATCTGAAAAGAGCGTGTCCGAGGTAGCGGAGAAGCGTTGGGTTGTCAGGATTCCTTGCGCGCGCCTGCGATAAAAGCTGTACAGCTTTTTCATAATTTTTTCTGTCAAACTCAAGAGCGCCGAGCTCAAGATTAACTTCAAGATTATCCTGCCTCATTGTTCTTGCTGTAGACAAACCTTTATAGGCTTGATCGAGAAGACCTAACTTGCGCGCAGACATACCGTAACGGCGGTATATTTCAAAAGTTTCTTCATCCTGATTTTTACCCGAAGGCATATGATCGATTATTGATTCATACGCCTTCATGGCTTTATCCCAGTTTCCCTCATCAAAATACGCATTTGCTACTATGTACAACGCCGCGGGATCATTTGGATTTTGGGCAAGTTTTTTATTGGCTTCTTTTACCGCAGCATCATTGTCTCTGGAAGATTTTCCTCCTCCGAGTGACATAGCGCCCTTTTTCCCCGATATAATAAAAATAACTACTATTACAACTATAATGGCTGCTACACCGATCAATATAGGAATCATACCTTCTATTATCGGTTATTTTTATTATTTTTAATACCGGTTTGCCTGTAATTATAATAAAAAGTTAAAATCTGCCCTGGAAACTTCGGGTCTAGGGGTTCCCCGCACTTGACAAAGGTAAATTCCGCGCTTAAATTTGATGAGAAGCGGTTGGTTTTCCAAAACTACCCTGAGCCCGTGAAAAGGAGCTGTCTGTATGCCATCCAGTATCGGTATTAAAATCGCTAACGGAGAATTCTTCCCGCTGGTTGAAGAAAATTCTCCTGTCAAAAAAAAGCTGGTTCTTACTACAGTTCATGATAATCAGCAAAGCACCCAGATTGATCTTTACAGAAGCAGCACGAAAACAATGGCAGACTCCCAGTATGTCGGCAGCCTTGTTGTCGAAAACATCAGACCGAGACCCAAAGGCGAACCTTCAATTGAACTAATGATATCTTCCAATTCCAAAGGTGAATTGATTGCTGACGCGATTGATTTGGACACAAGCTCCGGCAGCGAACATTATGTGCTGACTGTTTCGCTTAAAACGATTGATGAAACATCGAAAGATATGGATATCCCGGAATTTAATCCGGATTCCGAGGAAGAGCCGCCTCCCGGTCTTTACAACCATGCAGAAAAAATAAGGCAGACCAAAAAGCGTAAGCTGTTTACGTGGCTTTTTATCATAGTAGGCTTAATCATTCTGCTTGGAGGTCTTGCCGCCTGGCTTTTCTTTTTTAACGGAATGAATTTCGTTCAATCGAAGCTGCCGGTTGTACAGCAAGCCGTACAGCAGTATGTAATAGAGCCTGTTAAACAATTTGTCACCGGCGTTATCGAATTTTTCACTAAAAAAAGCGTTTCTGCGGTTTCTGTAGCCCAGCCGGTTATTATAAGCGGGGCTGTTAAACCCCCTGATCTTGAACCTGTCAGGCAGATTGAGGTGGTTTCTGTAATTGAAGCTCTTCAACCGACGATTACAGTTCTGTCTTTATTTAACATTCCCTCTTATATTCCAAGAGAAGGCGTGAATTACAGAATACGCCGTGGTGATACATTAAGGAATATTTCTGAAGCTTTTTACCAGGATCCGCTGTTGTATGAAAGAATTGCAAAACAGAATGGCATCCATAATCCCAACCATATAATTTCCGGCAGAACAATTCGCATCCCGCCAGTAAATTGAACAATAAATTTTTTTTTATCGTATTCCTGTTGATATTTTTTTTATTTTTTGGTTCCTGTGTAAATTCGCAGTCTCAGGATGATTTCTATCTGGCTTTGCAGCTTAAATCAGATAAGGATAAAATTGATGAAACTGTAAAACTTTTTGAGAAAGCCCTTTCAAATTCAAACAAATATATTAGACAGGCTGCTGCCGATGAAATCGCAATCCTTATGTCCGAAGGAACGGCAATCTCTGATGAAACATCCTTCCGTATCCGCAGTGAAGTGTCTCCGGCATGGGCTGCTGCTCTTGAAGCGGCGGACAGCCTGCCCGATATTAAAAAAGCCATTGATTTTTTTTTAAAATCTGATCAGCTTCCCGACGAAGCTGTTTCCCATGTAATGAATGAATGTGAAAGACAGCGGGTTATTTTTAATGAAATTGAATCGGCTGTAATTAACGCGCATTTTGCCGTTTCCGGTCTTCGGTATAATGAAGCGCTTATGCTGTTCAGAGTTCTGACGGAAGACGGTAATTGGCCCTTGATGATGCCGCAAATTTTTGTTGATTATCCTGTCCTTATAAACGATTTGGGAAGGGCTTTCCAATACACAGTTTTCGGCTCAGAAGGGCTTTCCCTTTTTCTTGGGTGGGATCAAATCCTCCGTGATGCGTCAGGGCGGGATGATTTGCGGTACAGGCTCTTGTTTATGGCGGCGCGTATTGCAAGACGCAGCGGTCTTCGCGGGCAGGCGATTTCGCTTTTTGAACAGGCTTTGCCTCTTGCTCCCGATTCGCTGCAGGAAGACGCTTCCCTCTGGTATGCGCTTGATTTGTCCTTATCTGAAACCAGGGATTTTTTTCATGAGAAACTGAAGCGATCCGTTCCGTTGTGGAATGACGGCAATTATTTTAATGATATTCTGGAGAGGTTCCTTCAGACGCTTGTTACGGCGAATGACTGGAGAAATATTATAGAGACCTTTAATGTAATCAAAGACAGCGCTGCCTCCGCCAAAGCGGCATACGCATGGGTAATCGCCTGCCTGATCGAAGAAGGTTTTCTTTCTGAAGAAGAAATGGCTCTGGCATCTGAGGCGGAATCGGCTGAAGCCGTTCTTTTTGCAGAAATTGCATATAACGCACTTGAAAATGACGTTTCTTCGCTTCTTTATTACCGGGCGGTAAGCGCTCCTGTTTGCGGAAAACATTTTCTGGATATTGATGAAGGCGTGAAAGATGAAAAACATTCAGATGCGGCGCAGTTCCTTCTGGGTTTTTCAAAATATGAGGATAAACTCGCTTCATCGGCTTTAAAATATATTCTTCAGTTTGAACAGGAATTTTCTCCCGCTGAATTACGTATTGCCGCTTCCATTCTTGAACAAATGGGAATGTACCCGCAGTCAATACGGTTTGTAACGCGCTTTATTAACAGGGAAGGAAGTTACAACAGGCAGGATTTGGAACTGCTCTTCCCGCGTCCGTTCCTTGAACTTGTTGAAACCTACGCGTCGGAAACGGGTATACCGCCGCAGATAATGTTTGCGCTCATCCGCACAGAAAGCGCTTTTCAGAGCGATGTAATTTCGCGTGCAGGAGCTGCGGGATTAACGCAGCTTATGGCGGATACCGCGCGGGAAATGGCTGATCGTTTACGGCGCGCCGGAGGCCCTGATTATACGGCGGAAGAGCTTGATCTTACTGATCCGCAGATTAATATTCACATAGGCGCGTTTTATCTTAATTATCTTACAGGGCGTTTTGAAAATAACATGCTTCTTTCCTTGTTGTCATATAACGGCGGCATGAACAGGGTGCGCCGCTGGCGTAATGCAAGCAGCCTGCCTGAAGACCTGTTTTTGGAGACTATCCCTTATTTTGAAACAAGGGATTACGGGAGAAAGGTTTTGTCTGCGGCTGCTGTTTATGAATATTTATATTATAAGTAGAGTCTGTCAATAATGCGGACGCACTACAGACAAACTACCGTGAAACGGTGTTTTCCAGTTGTTCTCTCGGATTTCCCTTTTTCTTTATGGTTTTTGCCGCGCTTATTAATGCCGGTAAATCATGTCCGCAGCGTTCGTAAAGATCGATAAAAAAATTATCCTCTGTGTAATAGAGTCTGAAAAGTTCAAGGTAGGCGTTGTTTATCTGTAATTCAGAAAAACCCCTGTAGTCATCATTGGTGAAGCGGTTTTCGTATTCAATCCTGAAGCGTTCCTGAGAAGCTTTTATAATCCTTTCCTTTTCTGCCAGTTTTTCTTCACGGTTTAATAAGTTTGACGAATAGATAACATCAAGTTCATTAATTAATTCCTGAATGAATGATATATAATTCCGGCTGTTTGCCTCTGATTCAAACATATTTCTGTATTCGTCAGAATTAGTTCCGTAACGTTTCTCGATATACAACCTCGCTCCCTCGCTCCCGATAAATTCCGCAAGTTCCTCGTTAAACTTTACCTGCCCCTTGATAAAAACAGTAGAGTGAACCAGTTCATGAATGAGGAGGTCTGCAAGCCTGGCGGGTGAATAATCGCGCATATAGGAATATAAAGGATCCCTGAACCAACCCAGCGTACTGAACCCGCTGACCCTTCGTATCCATACATCAATATCTTTTTTTTCAAGTTTGGAACGTTCCTTTCTTGCGTCTTCAATGTTGAAAAATCCCTTGTACGGCATTTTACCGACAACAGGAAAAAACCATTCATGCCGCTGAAAAGAATCCCTGCGTGAAGCCGAGACAACGGCTGCGAGGTAATTCCGGTCAAGTTCCACGTAGGTGGTATAATTCCTGCTCATGACAAGACCAAGCTCGTCAATCGCAAAAGAGCGGATATCCATTACCAGTTGTTTGAACTCTGCGTCATCTGTTTTTTCAAGCGGAACAGCCCTGTTTAAATAACCCAGCAGTGTAACGCCCTGCGTCAGGGTGTAGCAGCCGGAAAACAAGCCGCATAAGGCAGGCAGGATCGCGGCAGTTAGTATTACCGGCAGAAAGGAAAACAGGTTTTTCATGTTTTTCTCCACTATACTTGCATTTTATGAGTAATTATTCTATTATTTGCAGTGGTTTTTTAGCTTTTTAAACTGAAGTTTTAAAAAGATTTTTTATCATGCGGAATTGCATGAAAGGCAGGAGGAATAAATGTCGAGACCTGTTACTATTTTTTCCGGTCAGTGGGCGGATTTACCGTTTGAAAAATTCTGTGAAAAAGTAAAGTCTTTTGGTTACGATGGTATAGAAATTGCTTGCTGGGGCGATCATCTTGATTTAAAAAAAGCAGCAACTGACGCCAAGTATGTTGAAGAGCGCAAAAACATTCTTAAAAATTTTAATTTAAAGGTTTGGGCGATTGGAACGCATTTAATCGGACAGTGCGTCGGCGACAACTGGGAGCCGCGGCTTAACGGTTTTGCGCCTGCCGGGCTTGCCGGAAAACCGGATGATATACGCAAGTGGGCGGTTCAGGAAATGAAATACGCCGCCGCTGCCGCAAAGAATCTGGGTGTTAAAGTAGTAACCGGTTTTATGGGAAGTCCGATTTGGGCTTACTGGTATTCCTTTCCGCAGACAACAGAGCAGATGATAAATGACGCATACGCGCAGATTGTAAAATTGTGGACTCCCATTTTTGATGATTTTGACAAGCAGGGGGTTAAATTCGCCCTGGAAGTACACCCCACAGAGATAGCTTTTGATTACTACACTGCTGAGCGGCTTCTTAAAGAATTCAAGAACCGCAAGACCCTGGGATTTAATTTTGATCCTTCGCATCTTGTGTGGCAGGGTGTAAGCCCTCACCTCTTCATAAGGGATTTTGCAAAACAAATTCTGCATGTCCACATGAAGGACACTGCTGTCACCCTTGACGGCAAGGCAGGCATACTGGGTTCTTTTTTAACATTCGGCGACGTCAGGCGCGGATGGAATTTCCGTTCTCTCGGTCACGGAGATGTCGATTTTGAAAGCATCATCCGCGAACTTAACGCAATCAACTATAAAGGTCCGCTTTCCGTTGAATGGGAAGATTCCGGCATGAACAGGGAATACGGCGCGAAAGAAGCTTGTGAGTTTGTCAAAAATATTAATTTCTCGCCATCCGATGTAGCTTTTGACAGCGCACTGAAGACGGAATAAAAGGTTGATATAATACATAAGGTTGCAGACGGCATAAAAAATTCGAGTGTCGGTTATAAATAATAATCAACTGTTATTTTTACGTATGTCCGTTTTAATTTCATCAATTGCTTTGATTAATTGTTTTTCAATGATTTTATCTATTGAACACAACATGGGTTCATTATAGATAATTTCTCTTTTATTTACAAAAAAGTAAAATGCTGGAATGTCAATGGAAACAGCAAGTTTATCAAGTAAGTCGGCAGAAACAAATGTTAGTCCTCTTTCAATGGAGCTAAGATGTTTTACGGATATGTTTACTTTTTCAGAAAGTTGTTCCTGGGATAAGTGTTTTGATTTACGGTAAAACTTTAAATTCTCTCCAAAAATAGACTTTATACTCATAAAATTTATTTTATAATTAACAATATGGTGGAAAACAAAGCGTAAAGTGTAATTTTTAATATAATTTTTAAAAAATACACGTATTACGTTTATTTCTTGTTGACAAATAGACTTATTTGGTGTAAAACTAAGTAAATATGTACCTATTGGGTGTATTTATTATTTTTACCTAAATTTAAGGAGAAAACTATGGTAAACAAAAGATTTTGGTTGGGAATGCTTGTAACAGCATTAGTTCTCAGTTTTACTTTAGCATCATGTATGTCTAGCGGTCATGTACGTGACGCTGTTCCTCAAATTGCTTTAACTTTACAAAGACCCAGAAGTACTGTTAATGCAGACTTACCTTTACAAATTTTTGTAAATAATGTTCCTTACGAACTTGCAAATGGCGAGTCAAAGACAATTCTTGTTAATAACGGGGAATATATGGTTTATGCTGTTTTAGGAGAGGTGGAATCAAAATCAGCGCGATTTACTGCCAAGGATAAATCCCGCACTGTTAGCGCTGTGTTTGAAAGTTCGTTAACAGGTATCTTTGATAGCTTATATATTGATATCAGATAACAGCCAAATCTAAAATGTAATTGGTGGGCGATACTGGATTCGAACCAGTGACTCCTACCGTGTGAAGGTAGTACTCTCGCCACTGAGTTAATGAAGAACCTGCCGGCAAGCCGTCAGGTTCTTCGTTAGTAAGGAAATTTATTTAATTGGCGGAGCTGCGCTCCGCCTTCCAATCGCCCACCACTTATTTTCTAAATTTTTTGGACGATACTGGGTTCGAACCAGTGACTTCTACCGTGTGAAGGTAGCACTCTCCCGCTGAGTTAATCGTCCGTTAATTTCACTGGCTGCGCTTCGTTCCGTATTCCCATCGTCCACCAATTACCCTTTTATGTCAACCAAAGACGCTGTGTTTGAATCACTGAAGCTAGGACGCTTTGCCGCATAAGGATTGTTGCGAAGCGCCTTGATTTCAGAGCGGAGTTCCAGCATGCGTTTGGAAAGCAGTTCCTTGTTTTTCGTTGAACGCATAACCGCTTCGCTTTGCAGTTTGTCAAGAGACGCTTTAAGACCGGATACTTCATCGGTTTTCGCGGGCGCTTTTTCGCCGCCTGAAATGACTGTATAATACATTTCTTCCAGGGGATCGATTACTTTTTGAATGGAGAATATATCGGCGACTATTTTTTCTTCGATTTCTACATAGCTTAGAAGGTCTTCGGCGCTGCCGGATTCTATCACGTTTTGCTGTTTATCAAGAATTTCCAGGTAATTTTTAAAACGATCCCTTTGCTGCGATAGCAATGTTTTAAAGCGTTTTAAAACAGCGACTCTCTGCGCAAGCTCCGCGCTGTCAATCCGGCCGGGAGTTTCTTTTTTTTTCGTGTTTACATCATCAACAAATACCGCCATATCATTCTCCCGTTTTACGTTTAACCTGCGATGTTCAGGCCTACCGCTTCGCGGTTCTGCGTTTCAGCATGGCTTGCAACCTGGTTCCATGTTGCTCTGAGTTCAGAAAGCATGTTTTTCACTGTAATCAGCCTGTTAATATCCTTATTGATATTCGCTTCCAACAGTTCCCTGTTAAACCATGTGTACAGGGAAAAGAGATTTTTTGAAATTTCTCCGCCGTTTTCAAAATCCAGAGAAACCATCAATTCTGTGAGTATTTCTTCTGTTTTCATTACAGCTTTGTTGATCTGTTCAATTCTTGCAGGGTCTTTTTTCAGGGAATTATCAAGATTTAAAAGTTCAATGGCTGTTGTTAATTGCTTAACCGCCGCGTCATAAAGCATTACTATAAGCTGCCCCTGCCCTGCAGTTTTTATTGTGGTTTCTTTGTATGTTAACGACGGGTTTTTATAAACCAAAACAGCCCTCCTCAGTGTATTATCGGCAATTAAAATTTGAACTTTAGCCTTTATTCTATAATATATTTCCCGGTTATAGTAGAATGAAGCTGTGAGGCAGCCCATTCAGATGAAGAAATTAATACCTGTTTTACAATCCGCCGGAAAAAATTTTTTTCGAAAGATATATATAACAATACATCTGTACAGGGAAAACGGTCTTGCAAACCACGCCGCCGCGGGCGCGTACGGTTTTTTGCTTTCCATGGCGCCGATGCTTTTGTTGCTGGCTTTTTTTATCTTCTATATTTTCAGACCTTCTCCTGAGTCTATCACGGTTTTAATCGGCACCATTCCTTTTTTAAACAACATATTTGATGAATCATGGCTATTCAGCGATATTTTTATTTTAACCAAGCCTGGCATTCCGGGAATCATTTCTGCTGTAACAATTATCTGGTCAGGGAGGATTCTCGCTCTCTCAATTCAAAGAGGGCTGCGGATTGCTTTCCCTGCAAGAAGGAGGAGGAGCCCTGTAAAGGATACCCTTGTCTCTCTGGCAATTGAGGCGTCGGTAATAATACTGGTTTTTATCGCCATTATCAGTTCCCGTACGGCGGTGCGTCTTTACGATTTTTTTAATTTTCTTCCGGACATATCGATAATCAAATTTTTTACATCGCATTTCGGCGTTCATATATCTTCCATTACATTGCTTGGGATCGCCTCCTATTTTGTTTATATTTTTGTGCCTGTAAAACCTCCGCTCAAACTTTCCGCTTTTCAGAGTGCGCTTTTATGTTCGACAGCCTATTTTTGCACAGCCTTTATTTTGGGTTTTATTATTAACAGGGCAAGAATTAGTTTTCTGTACGGCGCTTTTGGAAATCTGATAATTATATTGATAAACGTTTACTTCTTTTTTTTCTTTTTCTTTTTTGGAGCGCAGTACGCGTTTGTCAATGATCATTATGAAGCGCTTTTGTTTTCCAGGCTGAGAATATTAAAAAAATCCCTGGAAAAAGACATACCGCAGGGGCTGTCAGGCAAATTTAATTTTACTGATTTCCTGTACAGGCTTTTTCACCCTTCAGGGAACAGGTTAAATAAATATTTTAAAAATTTTAAAAAAGGTGAAATTATCTTTTTGCATAAAAACAGCAAAAGCCTTTCCGGTGATGTTTATTATCTGCTGGACGGTGAAGCTGAAATTACAATTTCATCCGTACACGGCGGCGATAAATATTCTAATATTTTAAAACCGGACGCTTTTTTTGGAGGAATGGGCTATCATGTCTCTGAACATGAAATCGCTGTCGTTATGGCAGCGTCAGACGCTTCAATTATAATCATCCCTCCATCTCTCTTTAAGGCGATTATTAAGTACGACAGCTATCTTGACAGAACCTTGATAAAAGATTTAGCCGGAAGACACAAGGTTCCCTTCAAATAAACCCAACAGGGTCATTTCCTGATAACAAGCAAATGCCGCTCTTCCTCAAGAAAGGGTACGTTATACGGAATTGCTTCCCATTTGACTCCCTTTTTTTCCAGCGGCAGCATTTCTTTTTTTATTGTTTCCAGCCTGCCCTTGTATGCAGCTATTACTCCTGTGTTTTTGCATGCGTTAAGGAGCGCTTTGAGTAATTTGGCATCCATGCCTTTAAAAGCGCGGAATGTGACAAGTGAAAAATGATCTCTTTCGGTTTTTTCAAATTCGTTTTCTTCGATCGAAATATTGGTGATCCCGCCTTCCGCCAGTATAGCGCATGTGTTGTAAAGGAAACCCGCTCTTCGCCCCATTCGCTCAATAAGGGCGAATTTATGCTGCGGCATTGCGATTGCAAGAGGGATTCCCGGAAACCCTGCGCCTGAGCCGGCGTCGGCTATTTGCGCTGTCTCTTCGTTCAGTAATCCTGAAATTATCCCCAGTGGAGCAAGCGAATCCAGAATATGCCTTATAACAATTTCTTCCGGATCGTTAGTCCCGACAAGACTGTAAGCGGAGTTGAATAATTCTATCTCTTTCAGGAAACGCTCAAGAAGCGCTTCCGTCTCTTTTTTACGGGAACCAATGATACGTTCAATTTCACTGTCATTTCCGCACAGAACGCCGATGCCATTTGACAGCTGTGAAAGAGCCACTGACTGCCTAAATAAAATGCACGATATTTTTTTCTTCGATGAAACCGTTGGTACGCGCCAATACATAAGAACCGAAAGCGTTCAGCATAATGTCAATAAACGTACCGACGGCTACAAGATAGAATGCCAGAGGCTTTAGAATTAAATAACCTGCCCTGTATTCGCCGCCGCCGTATGTGAGACAAAGTGCAGCTAACGCAATGTACGCTCCGTCGCCCGGATGACGCGCAAGAATAAAGGAGATCAGGAAAGCCTGCAATCCGATTGTAAAAAGATCAATCGTTGAAATCTTCAGGTATGAATAAGATTTAATAATGATAATAAAAGCCGCTGCCGCTACCATTGCGCTGCCGCATCTGCAAAAGGTTGAAAAAAGCGCAATGGAAAGCGAGCAGGATCGCCTGCGTATTCCGAAATTTTCTTTTGAGTGCCGCTGGAGCACCGGAATTGACATATTGATGTCTCCGGAAAAAAAAGCGGTAAGCGCAGGTCCAAGATAACCGTACAGAACAAGCCACGGATTGACTTTAGGTCTCAGGAAATATAAAAGCAGCGGTATGACGCCAAAGCATAATACGACACTAAATACGGCAAGCATGATGACAAGATCAGTGTATACCTTTACCTGTATTATATTGTTGAAACGGACTGCCCAGTACGCGGAAAGTACGATAATGATAAATCCCATAATTTCACAGAAAAATGACGCAACATGGTAAAAAATACGGGAAAACGAATCCAAAAGCGATATGACAGGTTTAGAATAAGTTTTGTCATAATTAAGTCCCATTCCCAGAAAGAACGCAAATATACAGACAGGAAATAAAAAAACTCCGTCTCCTGCAAGTACGCTGAACATATTTGACGGAAATATTTCCAGTATGTCGTCCAGAGGTTTAAAATTTAATATTTCAAGCTGTTCGACTGTTTCTATCGGTATTCTTGACGGTGAAAAAACCATGGTTACTGTAATCCCTGCGAAAATAACAAAAACCGAGACCGCAATAATTACCAGAAAATTTTTAAAAACCATTGGCCAGAACTGCTCGTCTGCCCGTAATTCGTATATTCCAATAGTCAGCGAAAATACCAGTACGGGAATTACCGCATAACGCCCTATACCTAAAGCGAATTTCTCCAGCCATTGCAGAACAGATATCATTCCCTGATTGTCAGGCAGCAAAAAACCGATTGTTATTCCAAGCGCGGCGCCGATTAATAATTTAATCCATACTTTCATGATGGTCTCAGAATAGCTTATCGGCTGAAAATTTTCTAGAGGTGGATAATACGCGCTGTTGTAAGAACCTGCGCCGCTGTTTCGGTCATGAGAATATCGTTTTCAAGTCGGCAGCCGCCGAGCGTTTGGTCGTAAAGGCCGGGCTCAATTGTAAAAACCATCCCCGGTTCAAGCACCCATTCATTGTCGCTGCGGTTTCTTATTACAGGATATTCATGTTCCTGAAGACCGATGCCGTGTCCAAGACTGTGCGGCATTTGCTTTCTTGACCTTGAAAAAAGAGCGTCTACCGCCGCAGATATCTCTTTTGCCGCCGTTCCGTTACGCGCCATTGAAAAAGCGAGCTTTGCCGCTTTTTCCACGAGGCCGGCGAGTCTTTCCTGTTTGGGATTTAAATCGCACGCAAATGTAAGCGTTACGTCTGTACAGTAACCCCTGTATTTCACTCCGAAATCCAGAATTGAAAATCCCTGCGTTCCGAACGGAGCGCATGTCCATCCGGGAAAGGCGTGAATCCCGAAACTGCGGTCAGGACCTGCCGCCAGCGTTCCGAAACTTGTCCCCTCACAGCCGTGTTTTCGGCATTCCAGTTCTATCAGCATAGCGGCGTCCGCTTCTGTTTTTATTTTTTCTTTGCGTACTTTTTTTTCCAAAAGGTCAATTAACTCGTTTGTGATGGACGCAGCTTTTTGTAAAATCGCGATTTCTTCATTATTTTTAACGGCACGTTGTTTCCGCAGTTCTGCGGCATACCCTTTTTCCCTGCAAAGAATATCATAATTGGTAAGTTCTCCGACATAATCAAGGAAAACAGGGTAGGGAGTAACCGACGGTATTTCTATTTTTGAGCCGGCGCTCAGGTTCAGTTTCTGCGCCGCTGCTGACAGCACTTTAATGGGCTGTTTCCCGAAATCGTTATATGATGCGAGCAATACAGGCGCTTCCCTTGTGCAGATTTTCGCCAGATTTATATCCCATGCGACCAGTATCGCTTCTCCATTTGCAGGTTTTTCAAGCGGTAAAAGCAGAAGAGCGTCGGTGGGGTGTCCTGTAAGATAGCGTATATTTTGATCCCGCTGTCCTTCAATGTCTTCGAGCATTAACAAATCAATGCCCTCTTCAGCCATCCATGCCCGTACTTTATTCAGGCGTGCAGAGTAATCCATGGGATTTTTCCTTTTTTATGAAGCGGATTTACCTTTTTTCCTTGACTTTCTCTTTTTCCTTGGTTATCTTCGAGTCAAGTTTATCCATCATTTTATCTATTGCTTTTGTTATGTCAAAATCAGTTTCTTTAACATGAATCGAAACACCCCATCGGAAATTAACTGTAGCTTCAGCGTCAAAATCCTTTTCTTTCTTTATTGTAATAAGCAGATCAACAATCATGTTTTCCGCGTTATGAATTCTGTCAATTTTCCTGTTCAGGTACTCCTTCGCATCATCATTCATTGTAAAATGCACGGCCTTGATTTCTGTGTTCATTATAATCCCTCCTGAATTTTTTTTACCCTTACCGGTAATATTTTATATGTTTACTTTTCTTTTATAGGAGGAGCCCATATCCAGCTCCTTCCTGTATTTTGCCACAGTTCGGCGTGCAAGGGCAATTCCTTTTTGCCCCAAAAGTGCGCAAATATCCTGATCAGACAGCAGCCTGTTTTCCATTGATATTATTTCTTTTATTATTTCTTTTACACTTTCTTTTGACACATTTGAATTATTAGCTCCTGCTTTACCGATGGAATTGGTGAAAAAATAACGTATTTCAAAAATCCCCCACTCGGTTTGCATGTATTTGCCGTTTGCGATACGTGAAACTGTAGTCTCGTGAATGTTTAATTCTTCTGCGATGTCTTTCAGGGTAAGGGGCGCGAGACTCTTTGAGCCGCTGCAGAAAAAAGCTCCCTGAAGTTTTACAATTGCGTCCGCGACCCTTATAAGCGTTCTGTTCCTCCTGCCTAAATGATTTATAAATAAACGCGCTTCCCTGATATTTTCCTTTGCGAAATCACGCGCGGACTGCTCTGATGAATTGGTCATTTCCATAAAAAAATCGTTAACTGCAAGCACAGGAAACGCTTCGTCGTTTAAAATGACGGTAAACTCATCTTTGTCCCTTACTACTTTTATATCCGGGATCACATAACGAACGTCATCTCCGGCAAAGGATCTTCCCGGAAAAGGGGAAAGTTTTTTTATATATTCGCCGATTGCCAGTATCTGCGCTTCATTCAAACCGGTTTTTTTTGCGAGAGCCGCGTATTTTTCACGTTCCAGCAATTCAAGGTTATCAAGGATTTTTTCAATGCCATGCGGCGCATCTTTTCTCATGCGGATTTGAACATTAAGGGATTCCCGGTAATCGTCAGTGCAGGTTCCCGCCGGATCAAATCCCCTGATCAGATTCATCGCTTCTTCAAGCCTGCCAAGCCTGCTGATATTTGTGTCTGTAAATAATGTTTCAGGCTTTTCTTTATGAAATCCGTCATCATCAAGATTTTGAATTAATATTTCCGCCGTTGATTTTAATTCATCGTCAACAGGCTCAAGCTGCAGCTGCCATAACAGATGCTCCTGTAAAGTGTCTGCGCGGGTTAAAACGCCTTCAATGAAACGGCGGTGTTCCTCCGATGCCTGCTCTGACGCATAGCGTCCGGGATCGGAAGTAGCTTCAAAATATTCCTCTTCTTCGCTTTTCTCCGTTTCAGCTTCGTCAAGTGAAACGGTGCTGTTGTCCTCGATCACTTCAAGCGCTGGATTTATTTCCAGTTCCTGTTCGATTCTTTCGCGCAGTTCAAAAACAGGCAATTCCAGCAGTTTGATGGACTGATATAGCTGCGGATTCATCTTTAGCCGCTGTCCCTGAACAAGGGACTGACGCTGCAATTGCATGGGTTATTATAATATTAATTAAATAAATCCGCTACAAAAGATTCATGCGTTTATTCGCTGCCTGCAAGTTCGCCGCGTTCCCTTAAATCAGAAAGTATCTGCGCGTAAAATTTACTGTCGATTTTATACTTTGCGCGGTAGATGAAATAACTTGCGACAAAGCACAGCATTGGGAAGATAAACATGGCGATCTTCATCATTAAAAGACCTTCGGATGAAACATCAGCGGCAGTCTGCGCGTCTTTAATTCCGGAGGCAATAATAACTGCGGAGACAACTCCTGTGCCTATCGCTCCTCCCAGTTTGTAGATAAGCGGCTGAAGCGAGAAAGTGATGCTGTCGTTGCGTTTGCCGAGTTTCCAGTGCCCGTAATCAACAGTGTCAGCGACAAACATTGTCATCAGTAACTGTATGAAAGACTGGCCGAAGAAAATCAAAACGCCGGCAATTGCGATAAAAAGCATTGTGCTGACAGGCGCAAAGAAGAAAATGATATAACCTGATACCATTGAAAAAACCGCTCCGGTAAAGAGGGTTCTGCGGTCGAATTTTTTGCTGAAAAGCGGAAAAAGCGCAAGACCGGATAATTGCGATACGCCCAGGATTGCGGAGAATACCGAGAACATTCCTTCGTCGCCGTATGCGTATTTGAAATAATAAAGTCCGAAACTTGTAGTTGTAATATAACCAATCATAAAGAGGGAAAGGGCGATCGCCGTAAAAAACAACTGATCGTTTTTAATAATGATGCCCAACAGCTCACGAATCGGAGTACCCTGTTTTTTTGCGGTTACAATTCCTGTTTCTTTTACGCCGAATAACGTTATGCACAAACCCAAAACCATAATTATCGATATCATGATCGTAAAAACAAAATAGCCGCTTTGCAGGGAGCCGAATCTGTCACCCAGAATTTTTGTAATCGGCACAATTCCGACAACAACAAAAAACAAACCGATATTTGCGCATATACGCGCCAGAGATCCGATTTTTTCACGTTCTTTCGGATCGACAGTTAACGCGGGGAGCATGGACCAGTATGATATGTCATGCGTTGTGTAACTGATTCCCCACATAAAATAAAAAACCGCGAATGAAACTATATACGCGCTGCCGTGAAGACCGAAATCTGTAAAAAGAAGAATTGTAAATAAAGGCGATGAAATAATGCCGACTGTTATCCACGGCTTGAACTTGCCCCATCGTGTGTTTGTATTGTCAATAATGAATCCCATTAAAGGATCGGTCATGGCGTCGAAGATACGGGCGATCAGAATAATACCGGCTACCCACCACATTGTCGCGGTAGGAAGATTGATGACATCCGTAAGATAAAAAATTAAAAACATACTGACAATGGCATAAACCATATCCCTGCCGATAGTGCCAAGCCCGAAAGTGAAACGGTTATTTTTGGTATTGTTTTGCATAATGGGAATAATAGCACGAATATTTTAATTTATGTATAATGATGCCATGAATGATAGACAGAAAAAATTAAATTCTTTAGGAGTTGATATTCCTGATGTTCTGCTTCCGCAGAATACCGATATGCAAAAATGGGCTGTGATTGCCTGCGATCAGTTTACACAGGATCCAGGGTTTTGGGAAAAGATTAAAACAACAGCCGGCGGTTCTCCTTCTGCATTGAATCTCATTTTCCCGGAAGTATATCTGCCTGATCCGCAGCCGCAGGAGAGAATAAAAGATATTCATTTAACAATGAAGCGTTATCTTGACGAAGGTGTTTTTAAAGAGACAGGAAAAGGATTTATCTATATTGAAAGAAATACTCCCTGGTCAAAAACGCGCCGCGGGCTTGTCGCGGCTGTTGATCTCGAGCGTTACGACTGGCACAGCGATTCGCGTCCCTTGATCCGCTGCACAGAAGGAACTGTACCTGAAAGGCTTCCTGCCCGCATGGACATCCGCCGCGGCGCTCCGCTTGAACTGCCGCATGTGCTTCTACTCATTGATGACGATACTGACTCGCTTCTGCCCCCGCTCGGAGACATCGTAATAAAAGAAGAGCCTCTCTACAGCACTCCTTTGATGATGAATAGCGGTCATGTTACAGGCTGGTTTCTGAATAAACAGGAAGCTTTGTCGTTATTGACGGAAGAACTTGATAAACTGTGCCTGCGTTCCCTTACGCGTTATGAAGGAGGAAAACCGTTTTTATTCGCTGTCGGGGACGGTAATCACTCTCTTGCCGCCGCAAAGGAAATATGGGAGGAATATAAAAAAAATCACGGTTTCCATGGGACGGACAATCCTCCCTGCCGTTACGCTCTTGTTGAGATTGAAAACATCTACGATCCGGCGGTTACGTTCGAGCCGATTCACCGCCTTGTTTTTGATATTGGCTTTGAAGGAATTAAGAGTCTTCTTTCGCAGCTGCCGGATTTTTCCTGCACCAATGCAGACAGCGTGCAGGAACTTTCAAAAGAAATTTGTATAAAATCGGAAAGAACCCGCATGGGAGTCATCTGCGAGGGACGTTATGCGCTAGTTGAAACATCGGCTTCAGGCATTTCCACCGCCGCTCTTCAACCCCTTCTTGACAGCGCGGTGAAAAACGGAAAACCTCTGTCCGTCGATTATATTCATGATGAGAAAGAGCTGCTGCGGCTTACAAACAATCATGATGCGGGAATTTTGCTTCCCCCCGTTGAAAAATCCGGTCTTTTTGAAACTGTAGGGCGTTTTGGACCTCTGCCGAGAAAGAGCTTTTCCATGGGACATTCGCTTGAAAAGCGTTTTTATATGGAATCAAGGAGAATATTAGTGTAACATTTGCATATTTATGTGTTTTTTGGTATAATTCATATATGGCAAACGAAAAAGTACACGATGTTGTTGTCTGGAGTGATAAATATAAAACAGGAATTAAATTAATCGATAAACAGCATCATACGCTTGTTGATTTAACCAATCAGTTGTACCTTGCCTGCCGTGCCGGAGATGATGTTCTTGCTGTTGTATTTCAGGATGCCATGCATAAAATGGTTGATTATGTCCGCCATCATTTTACTGCTGAATTAATTTTGCTTGATAAAATAAATTATCCTGATTATCAAAATCATAAAAGAATGCATGACGATCTGATACGCGATATTTTGAATGCGGCAAAGGAATTCAATGAGGGCAAAAAATTAACCCCCAATAATTTTACCCGTACTCTTGAAGACTGGGTTTTCGGTCATATTGCAGTTTACGATAAAATGTACGCGGCTTACGCGGCGGATCAAAAAAGAAAAGGCGTGCTGAGTGATAAGGTGTTAATGGAAATTGAAACAGCCATTGACGATGAGGGAAAGTGAAATGATGAAAAGATTATTAATATTTTTTTTATTATTTGTCATGACAGGTTTTGTTTTCGCCCAGAAGGTTCCTGTTTTGGGTATCATGGCGTTTGAAGCCGGAAGCGGAGTCAGTTCGGTTGAAGCTTTGGAAATGACCAATAAAGTTTTGAGTGAATTTAACTCATGGGGAACGATCAGCGCTGTAACCGGAGCGGACGGAGCTGATTATGTTATCCGGGGGACGCTTTCCAGGCAAACAAGCAGTTTTGTATTATCAGCGCTGACAGTTAATACCGGTACGGAACAAATATTAAATACATACAGGGAACAGGCAAATGCTGTTGACAATATTTCAGTTTTTTCATTCTGTTTAAAAGCGGTGGAGGGAGTTCCTTTCCCGAATTATATGGTTGGAACATGGCAGTCAACCCTGAGTTTACCGGACGGTCCTGTTGTCTGTGTTATCGAATTCAGATCCGACAGAATTGTCAGGGTAGAAAGATACGATACATGGGAACACAGGCGGGGTAATTCTTTAAGATATGAAGGATTTGGAAAAGGCACTTATTCTTATGTTGGTTACGCCAACCGTATGATTAGCGTAAATTCCCAAAGCGTGCGCGTAGACGCGGCGCTCAGCGTAAATTTGTCTCTTGAAGAAACCCTGCTGGATCAAACATCAGTAAATCAGACAGGGCTGACTTTGGTTTTTAACGCCGATAAAACAGCGTTTAATTTTGTTAACGGCATGCTGCCGTGCGGCGCCAATCATGACGGACCGTCTGTTCATCCTTCCGTTTCTCTTGGATTTGTAAACTTTTCAAAAATCCGGTAAGGCAGGTTTAAATGATTAAATCCAGCAAATTAATTATAACCGCGGCTTTTATTTTCATTGCGGGAGCGTTTTCTTCGGCGCAAGACAGAATTGTTTTCAATCAAATACAGGTAGGTGCAGCTCCGATGTGGGAAACGCCAATCGGCGATACGATCAGGGGAGTCCCGCACCTGCAGGCAAGCTCTGTCGTGCTGGTCGGAGAAGGCGGAAATGTAAAATCATTTTTCATGAGCGGGACTCCACTCTGGGATTTTAACGCAAGGGGAACTGCTGTTCCCCATATTGCCCGCTCATACGAAGCGGCTACCTATGTATGCAGCACCGAAGGTCTTTTCATGGCTGTTAACAGGGTAGGGCGCGAGCTTTGGCGTCTTGATCTTGGAAAGCCTGTTTCATATTCGCCTGTTGTCGGGTGGGACGGCAGGGTTTTCATAACTGTTGATTCAACTGTCACATGCCGCACTGCTTCGGGCCATCCGCTCTGGACGCTGGATTTGGAAAGTCCTGTCGCTTTTGCTCCTATTCTTGACAGAACGGGAAGCGTCGCTACGGTGCTTCAAAATATGGACTTTGTAAAAATTAATCAGTTCAGTTATACAGAAAGGATAAGGCTGAACAGGGTTCCTGTCATGATTATTTCCCTGAATGAGGGAGAACAGCAGAGTTATGTGCTAATGTACCAGAACGGAGAGACTGAAAAAATCGTTTTTAACAACAGCGCTGCGGAAGGAAACAAACTGACAAGAAGCAATTTTGTGCGGCTGCCCGCTCCTCCTGCCGCCTCCGCCGGTCTTGCCGATAAATTTGCCGTAACATTAAGGGACGGAAGAACTCTCTGTTATGACGCTTCAGGCAGTGTTCTCTGGACCAGAAACAGCCATGAAGCCGTTGAAGAAAGAGGCAGGGGCAGTGTCGATATAAATCAGGCAAAAATGATTTTTGATGAAAGAGGCGTATACGCAATAACAACACGCGGAGTGAGCGCGTTTACTGCGGAAGGGCGCCGCCGTTTTGTGCATAAATTAAGCGTTGAATGTTCAGGGGTTCCGGGTTTCAGCGATGAAGGAATTCTTTATGCATGCGGAAATGACAATGTATTAAGGGTTTTTAAAATTGACTCAAAACCCAGAACAGTTCTTCAAAGTAAATATTACGGTCCTGAACCTGAAGGAAGGTACGGGATGGACAATCCTCCTCATTCTCCCTGGTATGATGACAGCAGCCGTTATACCGAAGATAATCAAAACAATGCGTACAGGCAGATTGAAGCGGCGATAAAAAGCGGACAGCTTGGCAAAAATGAGCCTGTATATGTCGCCTACATAATGGAAATGGTAGGTTTTTTTATCGGCAGTCCGCAGACATCCGCTGTACGCCCTTTGGTAAGACCTGAGCAGCGCATAAGGCTAATTAACCTTCTTGCGCTCATCGGATCAAGAGAAACTATCTCTTTTCTCTGGCATATTTTTGACAGGGATCCCGAACCGTCTATTCGCAGGGCGTGCGCAGACGCGATTGGCGTCATCGGGGTCGATCCTACCGGAAGATCGTTTTACTCTTACAACTATTTACTTACACCCAACAATCCTAACATTGATCCGCAGCTTGTACTTGCCGCTTCTTCATCGATCGCCAATATTTGCCGTTTTTCAGGACCGCCGCTTGCCAATGAGGGAATACGCATTCTTCGTTATTTCACAAATCTTCCGTCCGTGCCGAATGTTGTAAAGGCGCAGATACGCGCCGAACTTGACGGTCTTTTTAATGACGGTCTGGATCAGCCTCTATATTGACAGAATGTTTTTACAATAGGCTTGTTCGGCAACGGCTGCTTCACAACTCCAGTAAAAAAACGCTCACTGATAATATTTTTTCGCTGTTTCAAAATCCGCGATTGCTTTATCATATTCACCTTTGCTGTGCAGGGCGTTTCCGCGGTTGTTGAAAGCTATGGCATAATCCGGTTTTAACCTGATTGCCTCTGTAAAATCACTGATTGCCCTGTCGTCGTTCTTCCGGTGATACCACGCGCTGCCTCTTCTGTTCCAGATGTATGCATTTTGCGGCTCAAGCCTTAAAATGCTGGTGCAGTCTTCAATCGCCTTTTCATAGTTGCCTGTATTGTAATACGCGTGGGAGCGGTTAATGAGAGCGTCAACATAGTTTCTGTTAAGAACGATTGCGCGGGAAAAATCATCTATTGCCAGATTATAGGAAACGGCGCTTGTGCCTGCCGACGTTCTTGCAAAGCCCCGGTAGTTGTATGTTTCCGCTCTGTTGTTATCGAGCCTGATCGACTGGGAAAAATCGTCAATCGCCCGGCTGTATTCTTTCTTTTTAAGCCAGGCTTTTCCCCTTGAAATGTAAGCTTCCGTAAATTCCCTGTTAGTGCCGATTGACGCTGTATATTCATTAATCGCCTTGTCATAATCGCCTGTTTTAAAAAATTTTTCACCTGAAAGATATAATATTAAATACTGCTGCGCTCCCATTTGCTTCATGATATCAAGATCGGGATTTTCATAATTTATAGGATTTATTTCATAAGCGCTGACCCTGCCGCTTATTCTGGAAATATCGGGCAATATACGCCCGGAGTGATAAGAGATCTGAACATTGCCTTTTTCTTCCTTGACTGCAACCGCTTGAGCTTCCGCCGCTTCCGGTTCGGCTTCGAAAACTGTTTCCGGGATTATTTGTTCAGTAATATCCGGTTTTCTGTTACAGGCGGAGAAAAGGACGCAGACTGCAAGCAATACATAAAAATATTTAATAATATCCATAATAATAATTATCGGTATTTTCTACCGCAGGTTCAGGGGGAGGAGGCGGAGGAGCGGGGGGAGGAGGCGGAGGCGCGCTGTAAATAATCCTGACATTCTCTGATACCGAGCGGTGCCGCAGTTTTAATACAAGTATCTGTTCCTGCTGATAGTACACCCAACCCGATGAATCGCTTCGTTCAAAACCTGCTTCCGTTCTCCAGTCAGTCCCGTAAAACTGAAGCCTTAAAAAGGGTTTTATGCCGTTTAAAATCACATAATGCGTCATGTTTACAGGGAAGTTAAATGTTACGGTAAAATCACCGTTCGCAGCCGCCGCCGCCCTGACAGAAGGCGAAACAGTCCATGCCCACTGACCGTTATCTGAAAGCCATGCCGCTCTTGGATTGTAATTTGCAGGTTTTAATCCGGCGTACAGCCTGCCCGCGTCTCCCATTTCAAGAGCGGATATGACAAGCGATTTGCCGATTGCTTCCCATTCGGTATTCTCTGTTATTTCAGCCCAATTTATGAGAGCTTTTCCAAGCCTCAGGCTGAAATCCGGATTCAATCCTTCATAATTCATCGCAAATACATGATCCTCTACCGTATCGCGTATCAGGTTATCAGAAATAATCGAAATAACCTGATCTGTTAAATGACCGGCGGGATTGTCAAGCGAAGGGCGCCAGTATTTAAGATCGGTTATTGCTTCCAGAATGCCGGGACAGTAATCAATAAATAAACTTTCCGCTTTTGTACTCGTTATAGTATCGATAGCTGCGTTTGTAAGCGCGATATTGTTATGTGTAAAAAGGTAATCGAATACATGCTCTTCTTTTAAAAAATCAAGGGAATTCTCCTGCGTTGAACGGGTAATCAAATTCAATCTCTCTTTTTCATACGCGGTTATTGAACTGTAAGCGTTCGACATTCCGCCGACAAGCGGAGAGGATCTGAAACTTTGGTTTGTACTGCCGATAAAATCACGGGGGATTGCCGCAGAAGCAGCCTGAAAACTTCCGCGCGCAAGTGCTTCAGATAAATAGGCGATTATATCGTATTCATTCTGCAATGCAGCGGCGTTTTTATTCCAGTTATCGAAGCTGGAGTTTCTGAAAGCCGAAACAATATCGTCATAATTTCCGGATTTTTTGGTTATGTAATCGGCGGGATTAAATACCGTCTGTCTTCCCCTGGATCTGTATGAAAGAAATGAACTTTCTCTTTTTAAGCTGATCCTGCCGTTTTCCAGTTCGTTTCCCGGTCTTGCGAACAAGTAACGGATACCTGAATACATTATGCCGAGCTGTCCTGAGTCACGTATCAGCGAAGACCTTCGCGGTGTTATGGGAAAAGACACTTCAGAAATATCCTCCGCGAAATCCGCATTAATTCTCAGCTCTGTTCCTCCGGGCGAACTAAATGAGTTAAACACAAGGACGGTTCCGCCGGGAAGAACAAAGCGCGCAACGGTGCCGGTTAAAATCATGTATTCAGGATTTACGTAAAACGCTTCGTCATTGCCGTATAAAGTCAATCCTTTTCCTCTTTCTTCGCTTAATGTGAACTCAAGACCGCCGTAATAAATTCTTATTCCCTCTGAAACAGCCTGTGCATCTGAATCTTCAAAAATTTTAAAGAGCGTTTGTCTGGCCTCATCTATTTTTTCTTCGCCTGAATTATGCCCTCTGATGGTCATCCCGCCTGCGGTTATCGAGAAATTTTTCCTGTCAGCGAATTGAATTATTATTAGTCCGACGAACACAAGAACGTAAAGAAGGGCAAGACCGGCTATTTGTGAAGCGTAGGGTTTTCTCATTAATATTTGCCTTTACTTAAAACCGCCGCGTAACTTGCCGGTTTTTTAATTATTTAATACTATATATTGACATGGTGAAAAATTTCAATAGAAACATCTGTTTAGTGTTCTTTTCCGCGATTTTGCTGTTGCTTGCTCCTTTTCTTTATGCTCAGGACAGCACAGAAGTAATTTTAAACGATGTTATCGCTTTGCTTGCCGGCAGGAATTTTTCTTCGGCGCTGGAATTATTTGATAAACTTGATCCGCAGGTTGCGCAGGATACCGGAATTCAGATTTTACGCGCTTCAATATCAAATTCCGCTGGGAGACCGGCTGAAGCGATCCAAATAGCAAATCGTATTATCGCGCTTGACGGCAATAATACCGATGCATTGATGATTTTGGCTGATTCTGCCGCTTTGCAAAACAGGGAACACGACAGGCGGCGGCTTCTTGAAAGAATAATCAGTATTAGTCCCGCTCACGCCAGAGCGCTGACTGATTTGGGGAATTTAAGTCTTGGGAGCCGTAATCTCCATGTCGCAGCCGGTTATTTTGACAGAGCTCTTGCCGCGGAACCTGAAAACGGGGAAGCTCTTGTAGGACGCGCGGTCATTTACCGGTACGACAGGGAATCCCGAAACTCCGAGCGTCTTTTGAACAGAGCGGCAAGCTTATACCCGGCATGGGCAAGACCTCTCCATGAAAGGGCAAGGCTTTACAGAAGCGCCGGTTTTCATAACGACGCTTTGGAAGACCTTGATTTGGCGCTGGAACTTGAAAACGAAAATTACTGGATTATTACGGACCGCGGACAGGTTCTAATGGATATGGGCAGAAAACAGGAAGCGCTCGCCGCTTTTGCGCGTGCGATTGAAATAGAACCCAACGCTTTTCTTGCCTATGTTTTCAGCGCCGGCATTAAAGACGAGCTCGGAGATTATGCAGGTTCGGAAAAAGATTATGTAAAGCTTGCAGGTATAAGACCTGATTATTATTTTGCATTTGAAGCAATCGGAATCTTCAATATGAAAAATAAAAACTGGGCAAAAGCAAGGGACGCTTTTTTGGACGCATACAAACAGGCGCCTTCTGAACTAACATACGCCATGCTCGCCGCTGTTTGCTGGATGCGTGCGGGCAGGCAAACCGATCCCAAACAATTTATTGCACAGGTTCTGCGCACTGTTCCGCGGGATTCTTTTGAATATGCGATACTCAGACTTTATCACGATCTTTCGGGTGATCTTGATGTGGCTAACAGAATTGAAACCGAAAAAAACGCCGATACAAAGGCGCGCATGATTTTTTATCTGGCGTCCTTTTATGATATCAGAGGCAATACAAATTTGGCAAACCGGTATTATTCGCTTATGCAGGAGCAAAACGCAGCCGTTTCCGTTGAATGGCGGCTGAACGAATGGATACTCGAAGAAAGAAATCTCGGCTTAAAGGTAAATAAGTGAGCGGGAACATTGTAATTGTTAATCTGGGAAGCAGAGAATTTAAACTGATAGGAACCGCTCATGTTTCGCGTGGAAGCATTGACGAAGTAAAAAAAATCATCTGCGATGAGAAACCCGATATGGTTTGCGTCGAACTCGATCAGGGGCGTTTAAGTTCTATAACAAAAAATGATAACTGGGAAAAGCTCGATTTATCAAAAGTTTTTAAGGAAGGAAAGGGTTTTCTTTTAATTGCAAACCTTGTTCTTGCAAGTTTTCAGAAACGTCTTGGAAACGAGCTGGGAGTCAAACCCGGCGAAGAAATGAAAGTCGCTGTTGAAACCGCGCAGGAGCTTGGCATTCCCTACAGTCTTTGCGACCGTGAAGTGCATACGACGCTTCGCCGCGCATGGGCAAAGTGCGGTTTCTGGAGCAAGTCAAAATTGCTCGCTTCGCTTCTGGCAAGCGCTTTTACAAAAGAAAAACTAAGCGAGCAGGAAGTAGAAAAACTCAAGGATAAAAGCGAACTTGACGGAATGATGGGCGAGCTTGCTGATTATCTTCCTGCGGTAAAGACAGTTCTCATTGATGAAAGGGACCGTTATCTTGCTTCTAGGATTTGGACTTCAACTCCGGCTGACATTCCAAAAAAAATAACCGCTGTAGTAGGAGCGGGGCACATGAAGGGAATGATTCTATACCTGGAGAAACTTTACGAAGGAAAGGAAAAAACGGATGTCAGCGAACTTGATGTAATACCGCCGAAGGGTTTTCTCTCCAAAACGGCGGGTTTCATCATTCCTGCAGCGATTATCGCCTTGATCGCTGTCGGGTTTATAGGCAAAGGAGCGGGTGTCGGTTTTGAAATGATCTTGAGATGGGTGCTGTGGAACGGCTCTCTTGCGGCGCTTGGCTCTCTTCTTGCCCTTGCGCATCCGCTTGCAGTTCTTGTATCGTTTCTCGGCGCTCCGTTTGCGACCTTAAATCCTCTTGTCGGCGTCGGGTTATTTTCCGGGCTTGTTCAAATCGCGTTTCGCAAGCCGCGTGTCTGCGATGTTGAAAATATTTCAGAGGACGCAACAAGCGTGAAAGGCGTTTACCGCAACAGAATAACAAAAGCTCTTTTGGTTTTTTTCCTTTCCAGTCTTGGAGGCGCAATCGGGAACTTCATTTCATTTCCGGCGATTGCGGGTCTTTTGGCGGGATAAACTTTATGTTTCCGCCAATTCGGTTTTTTGCCCTGTAATTCTTCCTGCCTGTTCATTCAGCCTGTCTGCGGTTTTGGCTGTATCGTTGTATTTATTTATTGCGCTTGTCAGGTGTTTGCCTACCAGACTGTAGTCGGCGAAAAATTTTGCAAATCTGTCCTGAATTTTTGTTATCTCTCCGAGAATTGTTTTTGTTTCTTTTTCCAGATTAAGCCCCTTTAACCCGTAAACAATAGCCATGAGGTACGCATAGAAACTGTTGGGGGAAACGGGAATAACGCGCTTTTCCTGCGCGTAGTTCAAAAGTTCAAAATCCCTGTTTGTAAAAGAATCGCTTATAATTGTTTCGTAATAAACATTCTCCGCTGGAATATACATGATGGCAAAATCAAATGTACCTTCGGCGGGGTTAATATATTTTGACGCTATTTCATCAATGCGTTTTTTTACGCTGCTTATAAATTCTTTCTTGAATGTTTTTTTATCTTCTTCGTTTCCGGCTTTTATAAATCTCTGGAAACTTTCCAGGGGGAATTTGGAATCGACAGGAACCATGCTTTCTCCCAGTTTTATAACAGCGTCAACTTGCGTGCCGTTTTTAAAACTGTACTTAATTTCATAATTGGATGACGGAAAAAGCTCCTTAAGAAGTTCTTCAAGAAAAAATTCCCCAAGATTTCCCCTTAACTTTGGAGACTGGAGTATATCCTGCAATGAAGAAATGTTTTTTCCAATGTTTTCCATGTTTACCGCGGTTTTTTCAAGAGCGGCAAGTTTGGAATGAATGTCGTTTATCGCGCGGTTAGAGTCGTTAAGCCTCTGGGAAATATTACTTTGGGTAGAGCTTAAATTTTGATTCATGGCGGTCATCATCTGATGAAGCTGTGAGCCGAGCTGGTTCTGCGTGTCCAGTAAAACTTTCTGCTGCGATGTAAGGGAGAGCTGTTGATTTTCAAGTTGTTTTGTCTTTAGTTCATTGATTTCGTTTTTCAAATCCAGAAGCTGCGGAGAGAAATCAGTTTGCTTAACCGAAAAGAGTTTTACAAGGATAAGGATGACAAGCATAAACAAAACCGCAAAGGCACATAATATCAGAATATCCATTTGTTCCTCATCCTGTCACTGGAATCTTTCTATCCGCGCGCCTAGAGAGGAAAGCCTTTCAACAAGATGTTCATAACCCCTTTCAATCTGATAAACGTTGCGTATAACGCTTTTGCCCTCCGCGCACATGGCGGCAATCAGGAGAGCCATTCCGGCGCGCACATCGGGGCTTATAAGTTCGGAGCCGTGCAGTTTTGAAGGTCCGGATATCACAGCGCGGTGCGGATCGCATAACACAATCCGCGCGCCCATGCCGATAAGCTTGTCAACAAAGAACATTCTGGATTCATACATTTTTTCGTGAATTAAAACTGTTCCCTTTATCTGCGTTGCCGTAACAATCGCGATGCTTACAAGATCAGGCGGGAAACCAGGCCAGGGCGCATCGTCTATCTTGGGGATCATTCCTCCAAGATCGTGGTTTACTTCCATGCTCTGGTTTTTCGGCACATGAATAACGGTCCCTTCATGCGCCCAGACAATTCCAAGTTTGCCGAAAGCGATCCTTGCAGGACGCATATCCTGCGCTGACGCGCCTTCAATATGAATATCTCCGCCTGTAACTGCGGCAAGACCTATAAAAGAGCCGACCTCCATAAAGTCCGCGCCAATTTCAAAATCGCAGCCTGAAAGTTTCTTTACTCCGGTAATCGTTAAAATATTTGAACCGACTCCCTCAATCTGCGCCCCCATCTGCATAAGCATTCTGCATAAGTCCTGCACATGGGGTTCGCTTGCGGCGTTAGTCAAAATTGTTCTGCCTTTTGCAAGAACAGCCGCCATTATCGCGTTTTCAGTCGCGGTTACAGAAGCTTCATCAAGAAAAATATCAGTGCCTTTAAGCGACTTCGCCGTGAATGTAAATTTTTCACCGATTTTCACTTTTGAGCCAAGTTCTGTCAGAACCAGAAAATGCGTATCAAGCCTTCGTCTTCCTATAACGTCGCCGCCTGGCGGAGGGAGAACCGCTTTTCCGGCACGCGCAAGAAGCGGACCTGCGAACAATATTGACGCCCTGATTTTTTTTGCCTGTTCATCAGGAATCTCGGATGATTTAATATCTTTTAAATGAAGATTGTAAATATTTTGCTGAAAAGAATTAACTTCTCCGCCGAGCGCCTTGAAAACATCAAGCATCACATGAACGTCTTCAATATCGGGGATGTTGCGGAGGACAACAGGCTCGCCGGTCAAAAGCGCCGCCGCAATGCAGGGAAGAGCGGCGTTTTTGTTTCCGCTCACCCTTATTGTTCCGTTAAGCGGAATCCCGCCGTTAATATGGTACTCGCTCATGTATTGAATGTAACTAAAAAGCCGTCACGCTGTCAATGAAGGCGCTTTTAATCTCCCATTTCATCCAATACCTGCACCGCGCTTGTTGACTGCGTTTGATCTTCACCGTGACGCACAAAGAATAAACTTGCCATTGCAAGCGCAAAGGCAATGCACGCATACAGGAAAAGCGTTTTATAACTGCCGGTTAAGTCGCGGATAAAACCGAATAAAACAGGAGATACAATCTGTGAACTGAAAGAGAAGAAATAATAATATCCGATAAATGTTCCGATTTTTTCCTCGCCGGAAATACGAACAACCATGGGAAGCGAATTAATATTTACAAGAGCCCATGAAAATCCGCCCAAAAAAAGACAGATGCGCGCCGCCCAGGCATCGGCGATAAAAGCCAGCGGCAGGAATAACACTGTAACGCCGGACAGACCAATCAATATTGCTTTGCGTCTTCCTATCCTTGCGCCTATGAAACCTGCGGGAACCGCAAAGGTTAAAAACGTAATTGAAAAAATCGAAAGAGTCATCGCGGCGTCTCCCGCTGTCATGCCAAGAGTGTTTGTCGCGTACAATGTAAAGAATGTTTCTACGGCATTATAACCTGTGAACCATAAAAAAACTCCAAAGAGAATCAACAGAAGACTCTTTTTTTCATCCTTATCAAGTTTTAGTTTGACTGTATTTGTTTTATTTTCCGGTTCATAAGCCTGTTTGGGTTCGCGTACAAAAAGAGCAAGGACGGCAAGTGCGAGCAGCATCATTGCAGAGCTCATTATAAAAGGCAGAGGGAAACCGTTTCCGGTTTTGTTCAGCCAGAAATTAAAGAGAATGCCGCCCAGAAGAAAAGCGAACACGCTGCCGACACCTCCCATTAAGTTTACAATTCCGTTTGCCTGACTGCGAAGCGGTCCGGGTGTAAGGTCGGGCATGAGCGCGACAACAGGGGATCTCCACGCTGACATTACAAATGTGAAAATGATTAACATCACCATTATTGTCCATAAAGTGTTCATGTAGGGAATCAGCGCAAAAGCCGCTGCGCAAACAGGAATGCCAATGAAGATATACGGCATTCTCTTTCCGAAACGGGTGCGGGTTTTATCGCTTAAATTTCCGAACAGGGGCTGAAATATAACGCCGAAGACATTGTCAACTGTCATAACAAGACCGATCAGCATGGTGCTTGAGATAAATCCTTCAAGTATCTGCGGTACGAAAGAATTGTAAACGCTCCATGCGATTGATGATGCAAAAAAGCCGAATGACAATAACAGCGTCACTTTTACATTTAATTTATTCTCCTGCATGACAACCCCTTTATTCATTAATTATTATTTCAGTTAATCCGCTGATAACCCAAAATATAATTATCGCAAATATTTTCAATTTCTGGCAAGAGGCGTAAAGAACGCAGGATTTATATTCGATATTCTACTATTACATTTTCATTTGTTACGGTCAAAAGCAGGAGGTTTTCATGATATATGGTTACATTCGTGTCAGTACAGATAAACAGACAATGGATAATCAGATGTTTGAGATAATGCGTTTTTGTAAATCAGAGAAATTTGAAATTAACAGATGGATCACGGAAAAAATCAGCGGTACAAAGTCAGTTGAAAAAAGACAGCTTGGCAATTTGCTAAAGACAGTTGAAAGCGGAGACATAATAATTTGTTCGGAATTATCGCGTCTTGGAAGATCCTTTTTCATGATAATGTCGATTCTTTCAGCCTGCATGGAGCGCGGAGTTAAAATCTGGACAATCAAGGATAACTACAGATTAGGCGATGATATTCAAAGCAAGGTTCTTGCTTTTGCGTTCGGTCTGTCTGCGGAGATAGAGCGCAATTTGATTTCACAGCGCACAAAAGAAGCGCTTGCCCGTAAAAAAGCCGAAGGAAAAATCCTTGGCAGAAGACCCGGGAAATTAAAAAAAGTGAGATTGACAGGACACGAAAAAGAGATCAGAAAAATGATACGCGAAGGGAAAAATAATGTCGAAATCGGAAAGCGTTTCGGAGTTCACCGGCAGACAGTAAGACATTTTCGCCGTGATCGGCTGACAAAACGGCAATTGAAGAAACTGTTTCCCGAAGATGCTCTGTAACAGGTGATTTTAAGGAAAATATTCCACGCTTTTTTTATTGCTTGATACAAAAAAGCAAATATGAGACAATTTCTCCATGTCCGTTAAAAGAATTTTTGTTATTTTATTGATTTTTTGCATATGTTTTTTATCCGGCTGCAGGAAGAAAACCGCAGCGGAAATCCACGAGATTCCCGTTAATGTTAATGATTTCATTCTTGCAGGTTTGTATGACAGACCAATCGCGAATGAAGCGGCGGTTGAAGCAGCCTTTACTCTGGATTTCAGACCGTTAAAAGCTGAACCTGTAAACGAGGCGGAGATCTTAAGCGCTCAGGCTCTTTCTAGCGTAACATCTTCTTCCGGTTCTGTGACTGGCGGAGGGCTTCGAAAGCTAGCCGATTATAAAACAGAATATTTTGATCCCTTGCAGGATAACGCGCGCATTCAGGCAGTCCGCGCAGCGCAGACCGCCGCGATGCAGACAGGCGTTTCGGCGGCGAATAATGAGCCGTTGACTGTTATCGACTGGGGACCGAGAGGGGATTATTCTTCGGCGATTCAGCGTCCGTCTGTTTATGTAATTTTTTCGCAGCCTATAGTTGCGCTTGCAAGCCTTGGAGAGCAAAGCGCTTCTTCGCCTGTGATAAGCATTAATCCTCCGATTAAAGGAACTTTCCGCTGGTACGGGACGAATTTTTTAAGCTTTGAAGGAGAAGAACCCTGCGCCGCCCAGCAGGAGTACAAAATCACTGTTGCAGCTAACGTATCATCGGTTTACGGAAACAGGCTTTCAGGAGACAGGGTTTTTTCTTTTTTTACCGAGGCTTTAAGCGTCAAAAACGTTATTCCGGGCGAAAGTTTCAGCAAAAACAACAATATGTATTTTGACAATAACAATGTACCGCCGCCCGCCGCAAGGCAGATAAGCCTTGAATTTAATTATCCTGTTCAGGCTGGCGACATCAGCCAGTACATGGAAATTTACACAGGAAATACACAAAAGAGATTCACCTTAAAACAGGAAAACGAATATAAAATAATCGCTGAAATTTCAGATACTGTAGATTTCAATACACAGGTAAGGATTGTTTTAAAACAGGGAGCGAAATCGCGCAGCGGAAGCCGTGGAACAGAATTCGATCAAATTCACAGTTTCAGAACGCCCGGTCCTTTCACTGTAACGTCGCATAACAGATGGCCCGGATACGGAAGGTACACCAATCTTGTCGAAATAAGTTTCAGCCACGCGTTAAATGAGAACGTTACGCGTAACGCCGTAAGCATTGAACCTGCTCTTGTCTTTAGCAGGGATAATATCGAAGTATCAGGAAATACGCTTCGTATTATCAATCTGCCCGTTAAATTTAACGATCGTTTCGCAGTGAAAATATCAACAGCAGCTGAAGATATATTCGGCAGAAAATTATCTGAATCGTATACAGCCAACATTATAATGCCTGAAGAGCCTCCGCCGCAGGGTGAAGTAAATTTTCTTGATTACAGGCGGCATACCATACTGGAAGCGCAGTTTCCTCCGCGTTATCTTTTTGAATACAGAAATATAACGGCAAATTCCGGCTATCAATTAATAAAAAGAAATAATCCGATAATAACCGCCGAATCTGTCTGGTCAAGCGCTTCCAATTTTCAGCTAACTCCAAAGCAGCCAAATCAAAGATATTTTGAAGAAATTGATCTGAAACCCTATCTGAGAGAGCATGGAAAAATGTTCGTAGGGTTTGTCGGTTTCCGCACTGAAATGGAACTGCTTACAAGCGATTGGCAGCGTGACGGCACATACCGCGCAGGGACAAGAAAGATCGAAAGCATGTACAGCATACAGGTGACAGACCTTGGCGTTACTGTGCGTTACGGGATAAATAAAGCTGTTGTTTTGGTTACAAGCCTTTCTACCGGAAAACCAATTGAAGGCGCTGTTGTAAAAATATTGCCGCCTGCTGCAAATAACAGCGGTTTAGATACAATTGTTACATCAAATGCAATTGCAGAAGCCAAAACAAATGGAAACGGTCTTGCGGTGCTGTCTTTTAATCCTGTTATGACAAAACTTCGTTCTCAGACAGAGAACGGCAGCAGCTGGAGAGGGTTTGATGAGCCGTTTGTCATGGTAGAGAATGGAAACGCAGACAAGGTATTATACACTCCCTCTTCGCATAACACATGGGCTTTCGGTTTTGGCTCCGCCATTCCCCAGCGTGCGGTAGAAGTTACTCCTCTTGCCTTTCTGTTTTCGGATCGAGGGCTTTATAAACCCGGAGAAACGCTTACGTTCCGCGGCGTTGACCGTTCAAAGGTTCTTGGAATGTATACGATATACAACGGCGATTACACGATAATTTTTGAGGAAAACACCTACAGACCTGCGCAAATTAAAACAATACACGGAGTGACAACAGAATCAGGAAGCTTCTTCGGGAAAGTTGAAATACCGGATGATTTAACACCCGGCGACTATAGGCTCATTTATAAGAGAGGAGACGGCTCTGATAATGAAATAATCGCGAATATTCCCGTAACGGTCGCTTTTTTTGAGCGCTTGAAATTTCAGGCGTCTCTTTCATCGCCTGCCGCGCCTGTGATAATGGGAGACGACATCAATCTGAACTTACAGGCAAGTTATCTTTCCGGCGGAAGCCTCTCCGGCGCTTCATGGGAATCTGCTTGGTATGAACAGCAGACATCATTCCGTCCGCAGAACGCTGATACGCGAAACTTTATATTCGGTCCCAGCCGCGGATGGGACAGCATGCGTTATATTTCTTCCCAGAGCGGAATATTAAGCGGGCAGGGAACCGCAAGCATCAGCCAGAAAACTGGCGGCAGCAAGATAACAGGATCGCCGTATATTTATCAGGCTGAAGCGAGAGTGACCGATATAAGCAATCAGATGATTTCCGCTTCCCGTTCTGTTATTGCGCACCCGGCTTCTTTTTACATCGGTCTTTACAGGCAGGTCTCAGGTTTTTCCCGTGCAGGTCAGGAAGTCTCTTTTGATTATATTACCGTTAATACATCTGGTGAAAAAACACCGAATAACGCCCTGTTTCTGCAGTCAGGCGAAGGAGCCGGTCAAATCAAGGCTGAGCTTATACGCGAAGAATGGCGGCGCGTTCAGCAAAGGGGAGTGAGCGGCTATATTTATGATGAGTATACTTCGCAAAAAATAACAGACAGCACGCAAACGATCAGTATCAGGAACGGCGGCGGGAAAATCAGCGTAAAGCCGTCGTCCGCAGGCTATCATATATTGCGCGTAACGTCAGCGGACAGGGAAGGAAGAACCGCTCTTACCGAATTTACATTTTACGTAACAGGTTCAGGCGGTTACTGGAACATGAGCAATCCTTCGGAAATAAGACTGACCGCCGATCAGAATGTTTATGAACCGGGCGATACGGCGAAAGTTTTGCTTCAAAGCGCGCTGCCGGAAGGTTATTACCTTATAACGGTGGAGAGGGAAGGGATATACTCCGAAGAGGTCAGGTACTTAAACGAATCGGTTACTGTTCTGGATATTCCAATTGCGCGTAACTATGTGCCTGTCGTTTATGTCGCGGTCTCTTCATATTCGATCCGCTCAGGTCCGCCGACCCATGAATACGGAAGCCCCGATCTTGACAAGCCAAAAGGTTATTTCGGCGTGACGCGGCTGAATATAAATCCGCGCGTACGAGCTTTTTCTGTCAAAGCGGAGAGCGATAAAAAAACCTACCGGCCGGGCGAAGAAGTTACAATGACATTAACCGCGACAAGGGACGGAAAACCTCTTCCCAATGCTGAACTTTCGCTTATGGCGGTTGACAGGGGAGTTCTTGATCTTATAAATTACCATGTTCCCGATCCAATAGAATATTTTTATTCCGAATACCGTTTTCCTCTTTCTGTCGCAGGCGGAGATTCCCGTTCATGGCTGATGGACCCTGTAACCTACAGCGTAAAAAACCTTCAGGGAGGAGACTCCGAAGGCGACAGCAAAATCGAAGAGCGGAAGGATTTTAATCCTACCGCTGTTTTCGAACCAATGCTGATAACGGACGCAAACGGAAAAGTTACGTGCAAATTCAAACTGCCTGATAATCTTACAACATACCGCGTTACTGTCTTTGGAGTGCGCGGAGATCTGTTCGCGCTTAAGGAAAGCGAGATTGCCGCGCAAAACAGGATAAATGTGCGCGAGGTGGTTCCCCGCCGCCTTCGCGAAAGGGATACCGCCGAGGCGGGAGTGCTGATTACAAACCTTGATTCACAGTCTCATACGCTGACAGTCAGTCTCAATGTCGGAAATCCCCTTGCGGCGGACGCTTCAAGCGGGATTCTAAAAATGACAGGCAGCGCTTTTGTTGACGGAAACGCGGAGAGGCGGATAACCGTTAAAAGCGGCGAAAACACAGTTGTTTATTTTGATGTCGCGGGCGTGAAAGAAGGAACAGTGACTTTGAATTTTACGGTAAGGTCCGATATTTTAAACGAAAGGTTAATCCGCGAAATGACAGTTGAACGTCCTTATGTTTTTGAAACTGTTACAACTACAGGCACTGTAACCGCCGCGAACGCAAGTGAAGGAGTGGTTATTCCTTCGTTTGCAGATAACAACGCGGGAAGCCTGACTGTTACTCTTGACGCAACGCGCCTTGCCCTGCTTGACTCGGCGATAAATTATATTTTCCGTTACCCCTACGGCTGTCTTGAACAGCGAACCGCCGCAATTATGCCTCTTGTTGTTTTCGGTGAATACCTTGATGCGCTTAGTCTGAAAAGCGAAGTTTCGAATCCCCGGCGTGTTGTGGAAAATGAAATGCGATCATGGGCGCAAATTCAGCTTTCCAACGGCGGTTTCCCGTACTGGCCTTCAAGCATAAGATCGGATCTTTATGTGAGCCTGCGCGTTGCCCATGTTATAGCGATCGCAAAATCAAAAAACATGAATATTCCTTCTTCCATAAACATCACATCTCTTGTCGCATATTTAAACCGCGAGTATCAGGAAATACAAAAGTGGCAGAACGGTAATTCATCATATAATTATCATAATTATCAGTCCTATCTGCAGAGTTATATACTTTATGTAATGTCCCTGCTCGGAGAGAGGGTTGATCCGTCGCGGTTAGCTGAAATCCTGAGCCGCAGCAATGTTGATCCTTCCGTGCTTGCCTTTGCAGGAATGACTTACATGGAGCTGGGAAGAAGCGGCGATGCGGATAATACCGCACGGCGTTTGCGCAATTTAATCCGCCTGACGGCAAGAGGCGCGGATTTAACAGATCCGCTTGCAGGCAGCCGCAGCAGTTTCTACGGCGGCAATATCGAACAGCTCGCCCTTACCCTGCATTTTTTCGCGCAGCAGTTTCCCGGCGATGACATAAATACGCGCCTTCTTTTTTCGCTTATTGAATTTCAGAGATCAGATTCAGGATGGCAGAACACAGCCGATGTTTTCCGCATTCTTTCTGCTGTAGACGCTCTTATAAAAGCGGAAAATCTTGAAAACATCGACGTCAGGGGGAGCGTTTCACTTGGTTCAGCGGAACTGCTGCAGGGCGCTTTCAGGGGGCTTGGCGCCAAGCCTGTTACGCGCACTTTTGATTTCGGCTCTTCACAAATCGCCGGCATTGCCAGGGATCGCACCCAGACTCTTAACTTTACCCGAAGCGGAAATGGAAACCTTTATTACACAGCGTCGCTGCGTTATGCGATACCGTCGGAGCTTCAGTCCGGCTGCGACGAAGGGATCGGGGTTTTTATGAGCATTTACGATATAGCAACCGGCGAAGAGATAAAGGGATCAGCGCTTAAAAGCGGAAAAACATACCGCGCCAGAGTGAGACTTTCTTCATCCAGGGATCGTACTTACCTTGCCCTGCGCGTTCCTGTGCCTTCCGGAGCTGAAATACTGGATGCCGCTTTTGTAACAACCGCTTCCTACGCCGATATGGGCGGAACAGGCGGAGAAGATGCAGGGTACGGAAACAGTTCATGGATCAGTCATCAGGCGATTATGGATAATGAGGTGCAGTATTTCTGGGATCGTTTTTACAGGGGAGAAAATACGGTTAACTTCCTGTTCCGCACGGCAAGAAGGGGAGTGTATCCGACGCCTCCTGTGCAGGCTGAGTGTATGTACGAGCCTGAAATCTTCGGAAGAACCCGGGGACTTTTATACACGATTGAATAAGGTGACTGTCACCATTATATGAACAAACGGAAATTTTTAATTTTGATGATGGGTGCGGCAGGGCTGCTCGCTGTCTTTTGGCTATTTTTGCGTTTTTCACCGTATCCTGCGCTCAGGCAGTTCCAGCAGCGTGCGAACAGCGTCCGCTATTATGACCGAAATGGAATGTTATTGCAGGTTACTCCCCTTGACGGCGGTCTTCGCCGGGAGACGCCGCAGGAAATCCCCCAATATGTAAAGGATGTTTTTGTATTTTCAGAGGATCGGCGTTTTTACCGCCATCCGGGAGTTGATGTTTTTTCGCTTGTCCGTGCGCTGTTTCAAAATACAAGGCAGCAAAGGAGAGTAAGCGGAGCCAGCACAATTACCATGCAGCTTGCCCGCCTGATTGCAGATAACGCAAGGACGGACGCGCGCCCGCAGGGCCTGGGACAGAAAATTAACGAAACATTTAACGCACTGTGCCTTGAAACGCGGCTTTCCAAGGATAAAATTCTTGAAATGTATCTTTTAAACCTTCCGTTTGGGTTTAACACAGAAGGCGCGGCGTCCGCGGCAAGAACTTTTTTCGCAAGTGAATTAAACATGCTTTCTCCCGTGCAGGTTTTTGCTCTTGCCGTCATTCCGCGCCGTCCCGGCCTGTACAATCCGATTGAAAATCCCCGGAATTGCATTAGTGCAGCTTCCGAACTGCACGGGAGGTTTGCAGCTAATAAAAAATTGAAGAAAGCATGGCCGCTTCTGGCGCAGATAAGACCTGAAGACTGGCAGTTTGTTTCATCATCGGCGCGGCGTTTTAATTATCCGTTTGAACTGCCTCATCTGATACGCGGAATAAACAGCGGGAACAGAAGCGAAGTGCGCCTTACGGTTGATCTTCCCCTGCAAAATTTTCTGGAAGGAGCAATCGCTGGAAATGTTATGCGCTATTATTCTTCCCGCGTTACAAACGGAGCGGCTTTTGTAATCGACAACGAAACGGGAGAAATTCTTGCGTGGGTCGGCAGCGCGGATTTTTTTAACAGGGTGGATGCCGGGCAGATTGACGGAGTGCTGGCGTTAAATCAGCCGGGTAGCAGCATGAAACCTTTTTTGTACGCTATGGCCCTTGAATACGGCTTTAGACCGACAGAAATTATCGCTGACATCCAGATGACCTTCGGCGAAAGTGAAATTTACATTCCAAGGAATTTTAACGAACGTTTTAACGGACCGATGCTCCTGCGCGCGGCTCTTGCTTCAAGCCTGAATATTCCCGCCGTTTACCTTCTCTACAGGCTGGGTGTGCAGAATTACGGAGATTTGCTTTTTTCGCTTGGTTTTGATTCAATTGAAAAATCTTTGGAAGTCGCGGGACTTGGACTTGCTCTCGGGAACGCTCCTGTCAGCCTATTGGAGCTTGTGAGAGCGTTCAGCGTTTTTACACGGGACGGCGTTTATCTTCCCCTGACATGGGAAGCGGATAGTAAAACGCGGGAAGGAATAAATATTTTTTCAGCAGATACCGCGCGGCTTATTCTTTCTTTTTTATCGGATCCGAACGCAAGAGTGCTTGCTTTTGGTTCGGCGAGGAATTTCAGAACAGAGTTTCCCGCGATTTTTAAAACAGGAACGGCAAATCAGTTTCAGAGCATTGTAGCTCTCGGGGCGACAGCAAGATATTCAGCGGGAGTTTGGATGGGGAACTTCACGGGAGAGACCGTTATAGGAAGAACGGGAAGTTCAATACCGGCGGCAATTGTTCGGGATGCGCTTGTTTTTCTGGAAAAGCGGCATGGAAACGCTGTAGATTTTCCCGTTCCGGAAAACTGGAAACCGCAGCGTGTCTGCGCTGTTTCCGGAATGTTTCCGCTGGAAGCGTGCCTCTCTGTGATTGACGAATATGTGCGTCCTGACGAAGGATTAGCGTTATGTGACTGGCACAAAATAATAAACGGAAGAAGTGTTACAGTTTTTCCCGCCGAGTATCAGGCGTGGTTTAACGCCGTTTCAAGGCAGGGCTCGGTTGATTACTCATCGCGCCCGTTGGAAATAATAAATCCCCGAAGCGGTTTTTCATATCTTTCAGGTCCCGGTATCGGTTCCAATGAAGAAATACCGGTTGAAGTTATCGGCGGAACAGAAGATGTATTGTCAGTAACGCATAACGGGAGAATATTTTCTTCGAACCGGCCTTTTGTTTTTTACCTTCCGCGGATAACCGGAGAAAACATTCTTCGCGTTCAGAACGGCGGCGAAGAAGAAACTGTAATTTTCACAGTTGAACGTTGAAAATTTATCATAATATCATTACAATCATCACATGAAAAACATCAGACATTTAATTTTATTTTTAACAGGAGTTATTTTTATTTTGAGTTGTACAAAAACAAACAATGCCCAGGATTTAAATTTGGGCGACGGACTTTTTGCGCGGATTACCACCAACAGGGGGGATATCATAGTGCGTCTGGAATATCAAAAAGCTCCCCTTACAGTCTGTAATTTTGTCGCTCTTGCGGAAGGGAAAATGGATAATACCAAGGGAAGATATTTTTATGACGGTTTAAATTTTCACCGTGTTATTTCCAGAGTAAACGGCGACGGCCAGGATTTCATGATTCAGGGCGGATGTCCGCAGGGAAACGGAAGGGGAGGTCCCGGTTACAATTTCCCCGATGAAATAGACCCAGCGTTAAAACACGACAGACCCGGCATTCTTTCCATGGCGAACGCGGGTCCGGGAACAAACGGCAGCCAGATTTTTATTACAATTGTTCCTACTCCCCATCTTGACGGGAAACATACGGTTTTCGGACAGGTTGTCGCGGGACAAAATATCGTAAACACAACAAGGCAGGGCGATAAAATAGAAAAAATTATCATAATCCGCAATGGGCAGGAAGCTTCCGCTTTTAAAGCCGATCAGGAGAGTTTTGACAGGCTGCGAAGGGATATTGATATGATTAACCTAAGCAAAGCAGAAGCGCAAAAACAAGCGAATATCGACATTATCAATGCGCAGTATCCGAATACAGTCCAGACAGCTTCAGGGATTCGCTATATTGTTCAGCAGCAGGGTTCAGGCGGAAAACCGCCGCGCGGTGCGGCAGTGAAGGTAAATTATAAGGGTATGCTGCTCTCCGGTTTTGTTTTTGACGATTCAAGTTTAAGGGGGGAGCCGATTGAATTCGAGGTCGGAGCGGGAAGGGTTATTCAGGGCTGGGAAGAGACCGTTCTTGACATGCAGACCGGTGAAAAAAGGCTTGTGATTATTCCTCCTGAACTTGCGTACGGAGACCGCGAAGTTGGAAACGGTCTTATTCCGGCTAACAGTTTTCTTGTTTTTGAAATGGAGTTAAAAAGTTTTAGTCAATAGAAGAGTCTTGTCAATATTTATTGATTGTTTTATTATTTGTGTGTGAGCGATGAAAAGCAGGATTCTGATATAACAGGAAGAAAAATTTATTTTCTCTTTCCTACTGCTTCCGTGCAGAATCAAGTTGTCATTGAGCTTGTACAGCAGGAATATGAAGTTTATGTAATAAAAGATTCCAACCGCATGCTGCGTTATATAAAAAAATATCCTGATTCAGCAGTATTTGTTAATATTGATGAAGGAATGGGATATGCCGAATGGGAGAAATGGGTTGCAGGAGTCAATACGTCCTTTCCTGATACGATTATTGGAATTTTTACTTCAAAAAACGATGAGGAATTGCATAAAAAATTTACCGGCGTTCATTGTATAAAATGCGGAGTTACGCTTTTAAAAGTTGACATGACCAAAACCGCAGTCAAAATTGTTGAAATGATGAATGAAATGAATATAAAAGGCAGGCGCAAATATCTCCGCGCTACTTTGGAACGTGAAACAAACGCGAGCATGAATATGCCGTACGGCGGCGATTATTTAAGCGGTACAATCAAGGATATAAGCATTGTCGGTTTTTCCTGTTCATTTGAGACGGAAATTAATTTACCGAAGAATTCCTTTATTAAAGATATACAGATTAAATTACAGTCAGTTCTTTTAAGGGTAGAAGCGATTGTTTTTGGCTCCCGTGAAGAAGAAGGTCAGAGAAAATATGTAATGCTTTTTACGCAGAAGGTTGACACCGAAATGCGTACGAAAATACGCAAGTATATTCAAACCAACCTTCAGGCAAGAATGGACAGCGAAGTAGGTTAAAATACTGTCAGTTTTTTTTACCAGGCAGTTTCAGGTTTTTCAAAGCCGAATAATTTAATGCCCTCACCAGGATATTTTTCCTTTACAGCGTCAACGGCTTTTTTTATGCGCAGCGCCTCTTTTTGTTCGCACCAGATAACAAGCGCGAAGTTTTCTTCCGGCCAGACCGCGTCCCCCATGCGCGGACCAGTGCTGCCGACTCCGTAAATATTTGGAAATTTTGTGTAAAATTTTCCGGCTTCTTCCTTTGCAAGGGCTTCAAGTATATTTTCTTCAACAGACTGATTCGCTATTATTTCAATTCTCAGCATTATCCGCCTCCGTTATTATTGATTCTTTCTCCGCTTCCGCTCTCATATTTTCAATTTCCGCATCTTTTTTTCTGCGGCTCTCGCCTGATGCGATCCTGTCGCGACGCGCCTGCGCTTTTGCCTTGCGCAGATCCGATCTCTTGTTCAGAATAGCGTAAATTGTCGGCATTAGAAATAAGGTCATCAGCGTTCCGACAGTAAGACCGCCAAGAACTGTTTTTCCTATGGGAGCTACAAGCTCGGAACCTTCGCCGGGGAAGAACGCCATAGGCATAAGACCGACAACTGTAGTAAGCGTTGTCATGAGAATGGGACGCAGCCTGTTACCGGCGGCTTCTACGCACGCGTCATGGAGATTGAATCCCCTCTTTCGCAGAAGATTTGTATAATCCACAAGAACGATACCGTTATTTGTAATAACGCCGATCAAAACCAAAAGACCGACGGCGGTAAGCACATTGAAGATTGTATTTGTCGCAAGGTAAATTGCCACAATGCCGATTAATGAAAGCGGTATGGTAAAGATGATGATAAACGGATCGCGGAATGATTCAAATAATGACGCCATAATGCCGAATACAAGGAAAACAGCCACAACACAGATTAGGATGAAACGGGTAAACACCCTTACCATTTCGGTATTGCCACCGCCGTATTCGATTATAACATCGTCTTCAATCGGGATTTCGGATTTGATCAAATTTTCAACATCAGTTTGAAGGACATTAAGCCGCACTCCGGGTTTCGCGCTTGCGGAGACTGTGATGATACGGCTCTGGTTTTCACGCCTGATTGTCAGGGGACCTGTTCCTTCTTCGTATCTGACAAAACTTGAAAGAGGAACGCGGCCTGCCATCTGGCTGTTGATAAAGATATTGTCAAGCGCAGGACGCGTATTGCGATCAGCTTCCGCAAGGATCAATACGACTTCATAGTCCTTGCCGCCATATTTAAATCTTGTTGCGGTAACGCCGTCTACAGCGGCCCTTATTTCATTTCCAATTGTATAAGCGTTAAGACCAAGCGCGTACATTCTTTCGCGGTCAAGAACAAGTTCAATCTGCGGAAGACCGTCAGTAAGGCTTACTGAAGGCTCTGTTACCTGATCGCTTAAATGGTCGCGCATAAGAGCCGCCATTTTTTCCGCTATTGCCTTTCCTTTTACAAGGTCTTCTGTGCGCAGCGTTATACTGATACCTCCGCCTCCCATCATACCCATGCCCATACCCCCGCCGAAGGAGAGCATAACGCCGGGGAACTCGTTAAAGTGCGGACGCAGTATTTCCTTTATATCGTTTGCTGATTCAACGCGCTGATTAAACGGCGGAAGTTCGATTCTTATTGAGCCGGAATTTCCCCCTCCTCCTCCCATGCCCATCATTCCGCCGCCGCCTATATTGATAACAAGGGATTCGTATCCTTTGATTTCCCTTTCAATAATCATCTGGAATTGTTTTAAAACCGCCTCTGTTTCCTGAAGCGTGGTTCCGACAGGGAGAGTCGCGTTAACTGAAACATTATCATCTTCCTGCTGCGGCATAAATTCCCAGCCGACAATCGGAATCATGACAACGCTGGCTACAAAGATTGCGAGCATTACAAGAACAGTAATTAGTTTGTGGCGAAGTATTTTGTCAACAGCGCCCCGGTATTTGTTGTCAAGCCACTTGAAGAAACCGTCAAACTTCGCGTCAATTGCGGCGAGACCTCCCTTCAGGGGTTTTTGTTTTCGCGTAACAAGCGGCAGGTAATGGCTTGCCAGAACGGGAACAAGAAAAAGCGCGGTAAAGAGCGAAATTCCCAGTGATATCGCGATGGTAAAAGCAAGACCGGAAAAAATTTCCCCCGCAAGTTCCAGAAGACCCTGGAACATTATAAGCGGAAGGAATACGCAAAGCGTTGTCAATGTGGAAGCTGTAATCGCAATGGTCATTTCAGATGTTCCGAGTATGGATGAAGTTTTAAGCTTTGCGCCTTTTTCCCTGTAATGATAGATGTTCTCAAGAATTACAATTGAGTTATCAATTAACATACCGATGCCAAGGACAAGACCGGCGAGCGTCATCAGGTTTAAGGTAAGACCTGCAAAGTACATGAGCATCATTGTAATTAATACCGATATCGGAATGCTTAAGCCTATGATGATAGTCGGTTTAATTGATCGAAGGAACAGAAACAAAAAAACAATCGCAAGAACAGCGCCTGATACAGCCGTGTTCGTTACCTGTTTAAGTGAATTTTCTATGATATCCGTTGTATTGTACAGTTCTGAAATTTTTATATCCTGGGGGATTTCCCGTTCCAATCTCTTTAATCTGTCGCGGAGATCCTTCGCCGCCTGTACTGAATTTTTTCCGCTTTGCTTTGACACCGACAGCATAACAGCGGACTGACCGTTTACATAAACAACGCTTGATTCATCGCGGTAGCCTTCAAAAACATCGGCAAGGTCTCTGAGATAAATCTGCCTGGGCATTTCTACGGCGGTGCCCGTAAAGCCGCCTCCCTTGTATGAGATGACCGTATTTTTTATTTCGTCCAACGAACTGAATTCACCCATTGCGGTAAGGATGTATGAGAGGCCGCCCTCTGTTATGCTGCCCACTGATGTCTGCATGTTCTGAACCGCGAGCATCTGTTGAATCTGCGTTATTGTAAGGTTGTAGGCTTCCAGTCTGCTTTGCGGAATTTCAACGCGGATGATTTTTTCCCTTCCACCTGACGTGGAGGCTGTCGCGATTCCGGGAGTCTGTTCAATGCGCGGAATAATCGTGTCTTCTGCGATTTCACGCAGTTCTTCCGGCGTGCGGTTTCCTGTAACCATAAGCCCCATTATCGGGATCATGGAAGGGTCGTACTTGAAAATCATCGGGGCTTCCGTGCCGGTCGGAAGAATACGCCTGACCCTGTCCAGAAAATCGCGGACAGAAAGGGATGCGTCGTCAAGGTTAACCCCGTATGTGAACTGCAGAAGCACAAGACTCGATCCCCTTGATGAAGTGGACGTTATTTTATCAAGACCTGAGACGCTTGAAAGCGCTGCTTCCAGTATGCGCGTAACAGATCTTTCCACTTCTTCAGGTCCGGCGCCTGAGTAGGAGGTAAAGACTGCGATATACGGAGGATTTATCTCGGGATACAGATCGATAGGCAGGTTAACAAGTGAGAAAAAACCAAGCCCGATTAAAAGCGCGAAAATTACAAGTACTGTAGTCGGGCGCGAAACTATTGTTTTTGCAAGCATAAATACCCCTTAAATTGACTGCCGTTCAATAACATTTACCCTTACCCCGTCTTCAAGAAGAGTCTGACCGCGGGCGACTACTTCTTCATCAGGCGAAAGACCGTCCTGAATTTCAAGAATTCCGTCTATAAGGATTCCGGGCACTACATTTCTTTTCTTTACAATTTTATATTCGGGACTTTCAGGATCGTTTTGGACGACGTATACATACTGCTCGCCGAAGCGTGAAAGCATTGCTGTTGACGGAATTCTTACGATGTCTTCCTTCGCTTCAGTTATGATTTTAACCTTTGCGAACATTCCCGGTTTTAATTTTGAACCAGTGTCAGATACATTAATCCGCACTTCCATTGTGCGGGAAGCCAGATCGATTGTAGGAGACAGTTCGCTTATGCTTCCCTGAAAAATATCGCCTGGCCATGCGTCAAGGGTTACAGTGCAGGGAAGATTCAACGCCATTTTGGAAACAAAACGTTCCGCTATATGAAGTTTTATTTCAAGAGCACCGCCTCCTGTAATCCGCGCTAAGGGTACCGCCTGACTTATTGTCATTCCAATCTGCGCGGGGACTGCGACTATTGTTCCGGCGATGGGAGCTGTTACTAAACTCTGTCTGAACGTCATGCCGGGACGGGATGGATCAACTGCCGCTACGGGAGTTCCCCTGTTAACCCATCTGCCGACTGATGTGTATATCTCTACAACCTTGCCTGCTGTATCAGAATATACGTCAATGGTAGAACCTGCGACTATATCTCCTGATAAAGAAATATAATCCTGAATCTGTCCACGGCTTGCAAGGGTGGTGTTTACCGCAAATATCGGACGCGTGATTTCCGGCGGCGCCGCTGTGTTGGGTTTTTCACCTGAACAACTCACTGTTAACAAGATTGTAATTAAACCTGATATTAAAATTCTGCGTCTCCGCGCTTTTGCGTGAATTATTTCGAAAATAATCATTGGTTGCTCCTTCCCGAGAGAGTTCCGAAAGGAACTCCTATTGAATATTCAAGGTCAATGAGACCGTTTACATAATTAAACTGCTGTTCAAGCATTTGGACGCGCGCCTGCTGAAGCGACTGCAGAGAATTTTGAACCTGAAAATAATCCTGTAGTCCTGCCTGATATGCCTGTTCTGTAAGCCGGTATGCCTGTTCGGCTATTCGAACAGTCTGCGCCTGCGCTGCAGTGCTTGTACGAAGCCTTTCCAGACTAAGGACTGTATTATAAACTTCAATTTCAGTTCCGTTGATCATCTGCGATAAACCCAGATTGGCGGTTTTAATCTGATCATCCATATTTTTTATTCCCTGAAAATCGGCGCTGAAAGGAATAAGGCTGTGCAGGCGGAGTCCCAGTGAAATTGTAAGAGAACCTGTATTCATCCAGTTGTCGCCGTTGAACCATGAGTTATCCCACGGACCGACAAGAATAGAATTGTTGTTCCAGCTTAATGTCAGCGACGGGGTGAGTGAATAAACCGTCGCCGTGCGTGCGCTTTCCAGCATCGCGATTGTTTGTTTTAATTCCTTGATCTCAGGTTTTTCCTTTGACGCTCTTGAAATCATTTCTGTTACATCAAGCGGTGCGTACTCTTCGTTATGTGTAATGGGTTCAAGTTCAAAGGGAGTGGTGTAGTCCATGCCGAGGAACATGGCAAACTGCGCCATGGAAAGCTTAAGCCCGTTTTCTGCCTGATCAATTGTCGGACGCATGTTTTCACGGGCGACCTGCGCCTGTAAAAGCGTTAGTTCGGGAGCAAGACCGGCGTTGTAGTTCGCCTGCGCCATCTGCACCTGGCGTTCCACATTCGCGTATGCCGTGCGCAGTAACGCGATGTTTTCCTGCAGGAGCAGCATGTTGTGATAGGATTTTCGAATGTCGCGTTCAAGCTGAGCTTTTATTTTTTCGTATGTTATAAGCCCGCCGTGGTAATCAAGGCTCAGGCGTTTCATGTTTTCAAACATCGCAAAGTTTAAATTCAGGGAAGCCTGTATTGTTCCCGCCAGGCGCCACGGAGAAACGTCTACAGAGTAGGGAGTTACAGCATATAATGTTTCCGCCGGAAGCAGAGGGATTTGCATTGCTGGAGGAAGGCTGCTGTTAAATGTTCCGTATATTGGATTTAATAATGTTGATAAATCAACGCTTGGGACAACCCCTGAAGCCGTAGTCGCGTTGTTATCCTTCATTAAGGAACCTGCGACAGTAACGCTGGGGATAAACTGATTCCACGATAATTCGGAAGCCCTCTTTTTTGTTTCAAGGCTTGTTCTTGACGATTCAAGCCCAAGGTTGCTTTTAATCGCCATCTGCACCGCTTCATCGGGGCTGAGGCGAATGGTCTGCGCATATAATCCCGCAGAAATTATAAAGAAAAGAAGCGGTAATAAAGACGCACATCGTTTTTTTATGTTCATTAAAGGACTCCTTTGCCCGTTTTAATATAATCATTTTTAATCATCGTTTAAAGCCTCCAAGCCCCTGGGTTATATATTTAAAAAGCATTCTTATATCGTTATGCGCCATAGACAAACCTTTTTTGGTTTCTTCCCTGCTTACAAACGGTCTTGTCAGTATATTTATCAACAAAAACAGCATCCAGTAGGAGATTTTTTGTTTTTCTCCTTCTTCCGCGTTTAAAAGGTTTTCAATTTCAACATCTTCAAACAGCCTGAAAATTTCATGGTTTTTATCCGGTTTGCCAAGATCAAGTTTCCGGGTGCGTATCCAGCTTATCGCGACAAGAATTTCCGGGCGCGATCTCATGTAAACCGCAATGGAAAAAATTCCAAGATACAGCTGTTCGGCGCTGTCCGCCGACATATTAATGGCATTATGCGCAAATTCAATTATTCGTCTAAACTCGGTTGTAAAAAGGCGGCGCAGCATATCCTTTTTATTTTTAAAATGCCCGTACAGGCTGCTCTTTGAAAATCCCATGCGTTTGGCTACCATTTCCATGGAAGCGTTCCACGGACCTGCCTCTGCGACAGCTTCCGCGACAGCCCTGAAAAGGGGTTCAGGTTCCGCGCCTGGTTTCATGGCGTTAATTTGTTTTTCCATTTTGTCAAAATCAAGAGCGTCAATCTTCCGGGAAGTAATTTTCAATCCGTGTTTTATCACTTCGTGTATTGATGAAATAATTTCTTTTATTTCATTGTCCGAAGGAATTTCATCAATTAAATTCCTGCTTTTATGAAAATGCATCATAAAAAAAGTAAGGGTGGCAAAAACCAGAGTTATGATCACAGGATTTGTATCATATTTTCTATTGATGATGATATGAAAATTTTCCATATCCACGCCGCGCGTTTTAAGATTCTCGGATAAATATCTGCTGTCAATGTTATGATCATATATGTTAATCAGGGAAAAAATTAAAGCATATTCGTTCCGGGCGAAATAACCGGTTATGCTCTGTATGATGGAAAAAATTCCTTCATCGGTATCTGTGGTTTGCATGGCTTTTTCAAAGCCTGATTTGACAGAAAATGAAAAATCGTCAATAAAATAGTCAGCCATGGCGGAGGTTAACGCTTTTTTATTTTCAAAATGGCGGTATAACGCAGGTTTACTGACACCCAGCGCTTTTGAAAGCTGTGTGAGGCTTGTTTTCCGGTAAAAATTACGACCCCAGACTTTGAAGGCTGCCGTAATAATTTCTGTTTTTGTCAATTCCACCCCTTGTTACCGAACGGTCGTTAACATAACCATAACAATTTTAAACACAAAAAGCAACCATATTAATAAATAAATTTGTTATTATTTGAATTTAAACATATCATAATGAGAGAGGGAGCGAATAAGTGGATTTAAAACTGATTTTTTTAATAATTCTGGGAATTGTTTCAATTGCTTATCTTGTTTCCCTGTATTTTAAATTTTCCATTTACCAGGCTGTTTTAAAGGCAAGCCTTGTACCTCTTGTTTTGGCTGTTTATCTTGTTGCAGCTGATAAAATACTCGTTTTAATAGTTTTAGCTCTCATATTCGGATGGATTGGCGATATTTTCCTTCTAAAGGGAAATAATTTTCGTTTTTTCAGTATCGGTCTTGTCAGTTTTCTGCTGGGGCATATTTGCTACATTATTGCAATGTACGGCTTTATTGAGCAATTTAATGTGACAGTTCTTGTTATAAGCGCCGCTTTGTCGGTAATTTTCGGTCTTACCGCTTTCAGGATTGTTAATCCGGTTAAAATAATGAAAATACCTGTTTTCGCGTATAAAACGATAATACTTGTAATGGTTATTTTCGCGTTACAGATTTTTGTTACCTCAGGCGGCAGATTCGGCATTCTTGTTTTTACAGGCAGCCTTTTATTTTTGGCTTCTGATTCAACTCTTGCCTATGATACATTTAAAAAAAAGACAAAATACGGAAAATATTTTTTAATGTTTACATATATTCTGGCGCAGCTTTTAATCGCTTTAGGTTTCGCGGCGGTTTAGCTTATGAATATTGACGGTTCGCATTACAGAACGATTTGGCTGAAGGAAGGTTCTCCTGATACCGTACAGATTATCAATCAGAAGGCTCTTCCTTTTAAATTTGAAATTCTTGACCTCCGCTCTTTGGAAGATACCGCCAAAGCGATAAAAGATATGTATGTGCGCGGTGCTGGTCTTATTGGAGCTTCCGCGGCTTTCGGCATGTATCTCGCTTTTTTTGGAGCAAAAGAAAATCCTTGTAATAAAGAAAATATTGATAAAGCGGCTCTTTTACTTAAAAATACCCGTCCCACTGCCATCAATCTTTCATGGGCTGTTGACAGAATGGTTTCGTGTCTTTTAAAAAAGGAGGAGATGACGCCCGAACAAAAAAGGGAAGCTGCGCTGAAGCAGGCGCAGGAAATCGCCGATGAAGACGCGGAATCCTGCAGACAGATCGGTCTTCATGGACTTGATATTATTAAACAGATCTCAAAAAAGAAAAAAGGAGAAACTGTAAATATACTGACCCACTGCAACGCAGGATGGCTTGCCTTTGTCGATTACGGCTCAGCGCTTTCTCCGGTTTATGCGGCTTTTGATCAGGGAATAAAAGTTCACCTCTGGGTTGATGAGACTCGTCCGCGCAACCAGGGAGCGTCCCTTACAGCATGGGAACTTGCGCAGCACGGGGTAAGCTGTGATCTAATCCCTGACAACGCGGGAGGGCATCTTATGCAGCGCGGCATGGTTGACCTTGTGATCACAGGAGCGGACAGAGTTACGCGAAACGGAGACGCCGCGAATAAAATCGGCACATACCTGAAAGCAGTGGCGGCAAAAGAGAATGATATTCCTTTTTACATCGCGCTTCCTTCTTCAACTTTTGATTTTAAAATGAAAGACGGAGTTAAGGAGATTCCCATTGAAGAGCGGGATTCCTCTGAAGTAAGGTATGTTGAGGGAAAAAACAGCGAAGGAAAAATTGAAACAGTGCAGATTTGCCCTGACAAAACGACCGCGCGGAACTGGGGCTTTGACGTTACGCCTGCAAAATATATAACTTCTTTTATAAGTGAAAGAGGTATTTGTCAGGCGGATGAAAAAGGGATAATATCCTTATACCCTGAGTTTGGTTAATTTTATATTGGAGGAAGATATGGCAAAGATCGGAATAATCGGCGGAAGCGGACTTGATAATCCTGACATTTTATATAATCCGCATGATGAAATTGTGAAGACGCCTTACGGTGATCCTTCTTCGCCCCTTAAACACGGAGAAATTAGCTTTGTTGGAGTAGTCCTTATTGCGCGCCACGGAAGGGAGCATACAATTCCGCCGACGCAGGTAAATTTCCGCGCCAACATTCATGCGCTTAAAGACGCCGGATGCACTCATATTCTTGCCACCACGGCGGTCGGCTCCCTGCGTGATGAGATAGACAGGGGAGATATGGTAATTATCGATCAGTTTATCGATTTCACAAAACAGAGGAAGATGACTTTCCATGAAAGTTTCCAGCCACACAAACCTGTTCATCAGGTAATGGCTGATCCGTTCGATCAGGATTTGCGCGGTCTTTTGATTGCCGAGTGCCGCAAAAAAGAGCTTTCGTTTCATCCGAATGGAACTGTCATAACAATAGAAGGTCCGCGTTTTTCAACAAGAGCAGAATCGCTTATGTTCCGCAGCTGGGGAGCGGATATCATCAATATGTCAACAGCGACAGAAGCTGTTCTTGCAAACGAAGCGGGTATTCCCTACGCTGCGATAGCGATGAGCACGGATTTTGACTGCTGGAAACCGTATGAAGAGTCAGTAAGCTGGGAAGCAATCGCGAAAATATTTGCAGATAACGCGCAGGATGTCACGGATTTGCTGAAGGGCGTCATTCCCCATATTAATTAAGAGTACCCGACTTTACGGACAGACCTTGCATTTTCCCGCCTGAAGGCTGCGAAAATGCGTTTTTTAAGGTAGTCTGTCTATAATGTGTCCACATTTTAGACAGACTCTAATGTACATCCCCCGATTATACGGACAGCAAATTAAGCCGCAGAATTATTTTGATATGTTACTGGTATAGCATATCCTAAAGATGAGTGTCTACGACACCTGTTATAATAAATTTCAATATATTCAAATATCATAATTTTTGTTTGTTCAACAGTGAACCTCCTTTTTGATAAATTTAATTCTACTTTCAATGTTTTGAAAAAACTTTCGGCA